>Ga0208015_1000315_pt1 | contig 29767 bp, 15 predicted proteins | sample 26BtaG_FD_184101 | JGI IMG/M metagenome (GOLD analysis project Ga0208015, IMG submission 184101) | Marine viral communities from Cariaco Basin, Caribbean Sea - 26B_WHOI_OMZ_CsCl (SPAdes) (version 2) | ecosystem: Environmental > Aquatic > Marine > Oceanic | place: Caribbean Sea: Cariaco Basin...
CAGGATTACTTCGTGGTGTTCGTCCGATGGGCGATTGGTTGATATCAATGACTTTGTCGATATGTTCCAAGCCTTTGATGCTTTTGTAGGGCATTGGTTTTTTGACGCCGTTAAAATAATAGGCATTTAGGATGGGGTAGAGGGTTTCGTTGATTAAAGTCGATTTACCGCTTCCAGAAACGCCAGTCACACCAATCATCATTCCCAGAGGAAATTTTACGGAAACATTTTTAAGATTGTTTCCTGTACAGCCTTTAAGTTCAATGAATTTGCCATTTCCTTGACGACGTTTCTTCGGAATCTCAATCTGTTTGGTGCCATTGAGATAATCGGCGGTAAGTGTGCTCTGGGTTTTTAATTCTTCGGGTGTTCCAACACTAATGATTTCTCCACCGTGTTTACCAGCTTTTGGACCGATATCAATGACATAATCTGCGCTTTCAATCATGTCTTTATCGTGTTCAACAACAATAACGGAATTGCCTAAGTCGCGAAGTGATAGTAATGATTTGATTAGTTTTTCGTTATCACGTTGATGCAATCCAATGCTCGGTTCATCCAAAATATAAAGAACACCTACCAATTGAGACCCAATTTGAGTTGCCAATCGGATCCGCTGTGCTTCACCTCCAGACAGGGATTTCGAACTTCTGTTAAGGGATAGATATTCCAAACCTACATCTAACAAAAACTGTAATCGGGTTCGAATTTCTTTGATGATTTCTTCAGATATCAGGACTTGTTTTTCAGAAATCTGGGACGCCAAATCGGAGAACCAAGCAGCTAAATCGACTATATCCTTATTTGCCAAATCTGCAATATTCAATCCGTTCACTTTAAAATAAAGCGATTCTTGTCGCAAGCGTGAGCCGTGACATTCATCACACTCCACCTTATCCATATATTCCTTTGCCCAGCGTTTCAACGAGGTCGTCTCGGCCGCTGCAAATTGGTTTTCTATAAAATTGGCGACGCCTTCAAAATCAATTTTATAATCACGGGTGACGCCCAAAGTTTTGCTTTCTACTGAAAATTTCTCGCTTCCACCGTACAAGATCATTTGTTTTGCTTCTTCAGGAATGTTTTTGTACGGATCAGTCAACTGAAAATTGAACCGTTGGGCAATGGTTTCAAATTGTTTAAAAATCCAACTGTTTTTGTAGGGGCCATGTGGAGCCAATGCTCCTGCCTTAATGGATAGGCTATCGTCGGGAATGATTTTTTTCTCATTGACCTGATAAAGTTTACCGATGCCGTTACACTTTGGACAGGCGCCTTTTGGCGAGTTGAAAGAGAAATTATTGGGTTCAGGATTGGGGTAGGAGATTCCCGTAGTAGGACACATCAAACTTCTACTAAAATAACGGGTTTCGTTCGTATCATGATCCAAAACCATTAAAATATCGTCGCCATGATACATGGCGGTATTAATGGTTTCAGTGAGGCGCTTGTCATTATCATCGGTGTCGTCAATTTTGAGTCGGTCAATGACAATTTCGATGTCGTGGTTTTTATAACGGTCCAATTTCATTCCTTTGACAAGGTCTCTCACTTCACCATCTGCACGGACTTTTACAAAGCCCTGTTTTGCGATTTGCTCAAACAATTCACGATAATGACCTTTTCGTGAACGGATGACAGGCGCTAAAATATTGATGCGCTTGCCCTTGAAATTCTCTTTGATCAAGTTTTTGATCTGCTCATCCGTATAGCTCACCATTTTTTCGCCTGTGTTATAGCTATAGGCATCACTCGCCCTAGCGTAGAGCAGACGTAAAAAATCGTAAATCTCAGTAATGGTGCCCACAGTGGATCGCGGCGACTTGCTGGTCGTTTTCTGTTCAATGGCGATGACTGGTGAAAGACCATCAATTTTATCAACGTCAGGACGCTCCAATCCACCTAAAAACTGACGAGCATAGGCCGAAAAAGTTTCAATATATCGACGTTGACCTTCGGCATAAATCGTATCAAAGGCCAGGGATGATTTTCCGCTTCCCGAAAGTCCTGTAATGACCACAAGTTGTTCTCTTGGAATCGAAACATCTATATTTTTTAGATTGTGAACGCGTGCGCCTTGAACCTCAATTGTTTCTTCAAATTTACTCATATTCATAGCAATCCTGCCTGATTTACAGACAGGTTTGCAAAGGTACAGATTATGAAGTAAAAAATGAAGGAGTCGCTATTTAGAGTTTTGTTAAATAATGTTGATGACTCATTAAGAAGTTAAACGTAAATTAAATGATTGATTAAAGAGTTTAAGGAAATGTAAGAATATTATGATGACATTTTATGTTTTTACCGATGGTAGATATAAATAGAACCTTATAACTCTAAAATCATTGTATTATGAATTTAAAAATTACACTTTTGACCTTTATGATGTGTTTGTTATTATCCAATACGTCACTTTACTCACAAAAACCGACTTTTGAATGGGCCAAAAACATTGGAGGACGAAACAGTGACCTTGGCTACGATATTACCTCAGACAATGATGGAAATATATATATAGTAGGTGCTTTTTCGCTCACTGTTGATTTCGACCCTGGAGAGGATACTGCTAATTTAACGTCTAATGGGAGCTATGATATTTTTATTCAGAAATTAGATGACGATGGCAATTTACTTTGGGTCAAACAAATTGGAGGTATTTATGAGGATTATGGATTAAAGATCACCACCGATGTTGGTGGAAATGTTTATATAACTGGAGCGTTTGCTGGAACTGTTGATTTTGATCCGGGTCCAGATGTCTTCAATCTCACTGCTACAAACGATTTTGATATTCATATTTTGAAATTGGATACTGACGGTAATTTTCTTTGGGCGAAACAAATTGGAGGCGATCGAAATGATTACGGAAGAGGTATTGGTACTGATTCTAGTGGCAACGTGTATGTGACGGGTTTCTTCCGAGAAACCGTTGACTTCGATCCTGGACTTGGAGTTTACAACTTAACAGAGGTTGGGAAATCTGATATATTTCTATTAAAATTGGATGCCGATGGTGAGTTTATTTGGGTGAAACAGATGGCCGGAGCAGAATCTGAATTTGGCAATGCCCTTGCGGTAGATGCAAATAATAATTTATACATCACGGGAACTTTTAAAGCAACCACTAATTTTGATCCTAATGGTATTTATGAACTAACTTCAGCAGGAAATGAAGATATTTTCGTGTTAAAGATGGATGACGATGGCAACCTTCTATGGGTCAGGCAGATGGGGTCAGTTGGTGTTGATACGGGGCAGGATATTTCTGTTGATAAGGATGGAAATGTATATTCTATAGGTAGTTTTATTGGTACTGTAGATTTTAATCCCGGTGATGATACCGCTAATTTGGAGTCATTAGGTGGCACGAATATTTACGTGCAAAAGTTGGATACTGATGGCAATTTTTTGTGGGCCAATTATATGGGAGGTCTCGGTAATGATGTCGGCTACTCTATCTCAAACGACAGCAATGGAAACGTATATGTCGCTGGTCACTTTTTCAATAATGCCAGTTTTGATTCAGGGGCTGGTCTGATAAATCTGATAGCTGTAGGTGGCTATGATGCATTTGTTCAGAAATTTGACACTCATGGCAATTTTGGATGGCTTAAACAAATTAGTGGCACTTTTAATGACTATGCCTATTCCGTATTTGCTGACAATGATGGAAATATATATAGTACAGGGACTTTTACTGCTACTGTAAATTTAAATCTTGAAGGAAGTAATGGGAGTTTGACTTCAAATGGAAGTTTTGATTGCTATATTCTCAAGTTAAGTGTGGACACCTTAGGTATTGAAGACTCCTCTTTTTCTGATGGCTTGGTGATGTATCCCAATCCTACAAAAGGTGATTTTTCAGTTGCTTTTAAAAACGAGCAGACCGAGGTTTCCGTAAGATTGTTTTCTATTACTGGACAAGTGCTTATGGAAGACCAATTTTATAATACAAAGAAAATCCCTTTAGAAATTCATCAGCCCAATGGCCTTTATTTTCTTGAGATTATTGATCAACAAGCCAATAAGACGGTATTGAAAATTGTAAAGGATTAGAACGATCTTTTGCCATACTGATGCAGTTAGCATTTAAATGAAATGTTCAATCGATTGAAGTAACCGTAATTGTTTAAATCCCGATTTTTTCGGGATTTTTTTATGGTTTATTACCCATGAATTCACAATACCGTCTAATTTTCTGTTTTGAGGAAGGAATGTTATTGGAATGACTTTTAATAGGATTTAACTTAAAATTTTGTTGTGATTTTAACTTGAACAAAACTCTACATTAGTACCCAATTTCGATGAGATTTATTATTATTGTAATTCAAAATAAAAAATCAAACCATGCAATTATTAGGAATAAGCTCCAGAATCAACCACCCTGAATTTGGTAAGGGCGTTGTCACCAATGTCACTTCAAAACACTATTGGGTGACGTTTATTGATAGCGGATTGGAAACAATAGATTTAGATAGCGAATTTGAAGTTATTGAAGCCGCTGAGGATGATGTGGACACCATAAGTTTCCATGAAGTGGAAAGCACTTTAAAAGCCATCTTGAAAAAATGGAGCGATGTGAGTGAAGTCGTCAATATTGGCGATAAATGGAAAGGGGGCAAACTCATTATGCAGCCCGGCGACCCCAATTTAAAGGCTACAGAAGTCCCGATTGACACTTTTTTTCATAAAATCACGATGGTCCGCGACCGTTTGCGAGTGATGGAGCAAAAAATTAATAGCAGCAATCTTGAAGAACAGGAAAAAATTGATCTACAGCAGTATATCACTAGAAGTTATGGAAGCTTAACAACGTTTAATGTACTGTTTAAGCTTAAAAATCATAATTTTGTGGGACAGCGAGGATAGTTTGTAGTCGTCAGTTGGCAGTCTTCAGTAGCAGTCTATGGAATTTAGGCGAGTTATGAGTGGTGAGTGGTGAGTGGGCATCTCAGAATTTTTAGTCTTTTATTATAGTCTGAGGTTATTTCCTTGCAACTCTATGCTACCCCTGGCTCGCCGGCAGGCAGGTTTGTGGTCCTTTGTGCTATAGATCTTAAGTTTGGAGGTCAGCGTTAAGGATTTTTTTTCGTTAATCAAAAATCCTTAATCTTTTTAGGTTTTCTTTGCGTTATAACTTTTGAAAAGCGAATATCTTCTATAGGCAAATCAAAAATTTCAATGTCGATTCAGTGTCAAAATCAAAGCCATCTGCGAAAATCTGCGACCCGAGCGATAGCGAACTGGCGAAGCAAATCAGCGGGACATTTTCCATCCGACTTAAAGAGGGTCACTTTTCTTTTCCTACCAAATCCGTAATCTCCAATCCAAAGACCATAAACTTATGAAAGCTTGGCAATTGCGCGCCACTCTCCGTAATAGTCCAGTCGCTCCATGTGGCTTCCAATCCGTCGATGGGCAGTATATCTACCCACATTTGGAAACTTGTAGGTTTTCCTGAAGCATCCAAATGCCATAAATACGAATCTCCAGGAGTCGTTCCACCTGAAGTATAAGTTACTAAAAGACTTTCTGATCCATCTTCCAAAGTTACTATACGCCGTTCTGTGTCAGGATCCAACACTTTGTAAGGTGCAACCAGCCAAAACGAATCGTTATTAAAGTTGGAGACCGCTTTTTCGATGAGCTTTTTAGAAGATTCCTTGTCAACTTTTTCTTCGTTATGAAACGCTTCACTTTTGGATGGATCGTTCAAATCTAAATCCACGCGATAGGTTTTCCAATAGACTTGACAGGTGTTATCGGCTTTGTTCCATTTATAGTGATGACGTTTATTGAAAGTCCATTCTATATAGTTTGTATTCTCGTAAGCTTCATGATCTAAAGCATTGAGCATTTTGGTTGCCAACACGTCTGCTCGTTCGCCTTTTATTCCTTCTGGTAAATCTTCATTGTATTTCAAATACAAAAAACCGAAGAAGAGCAGGGTGGGAAGTGAGAAAAACACGATCACCCCAGCGATAATTTTTAATACTTTTTTTGGTTTAGCCAATTGATGTGGATTTTATTTGCGAAGATAAGTATTTCACGGGGTTGTGACACAGAGATTCGCGGAGAAACACAGAGCTACACGGAGATTTAAAAAATTACTGGTAGATTGAAATAAAACTCAGCGCAACACTGTAAACCTCCTGTTTCGCCGGCAGACAGAGGTCTGCGTAACTCTGCATAACAGCCCCCTAATTTTCATTTTCATACCCTGCAGGTCGTTTCCATCTCACCGGTGCCTTCGGCTCTGGTTTCATTTCAAACTCTTGGGTTTCCAGAAGTTTTAAGGCTTCCTTGACCCCACGTTCCAATTGCGGATCCCTTCCGTTCATGCTTAATTTTGGTTCCTGAATCACCTCAATGTCTGGGGCAACGCCTTCGCCTTCAACTGCCCATTCGCCATTGACATCGTAAAAGCCGCCACGTGGTGCCACCATGCGTCCGCCGTCAATAAAAGGTGGGGTATCCCAGGTACCCACTAATCCGCCCCAAGTTCTGGTGCCAATCAACGGTCCGATTTTTTTAGCTTTAAACATATAAGGTAGCAAATCGCCTCCAGAACCTGCACGTTCATTGATCAACATCACTTTTGGGCCCCAAATACCTGCCATGGGAGTGGTCCATGGTCGGTTGTCATTGGTTTTGCTGTTAAAATAGCCAAAGAGCTCACGAGACATGATGTCAATCATATAATCTGCCGCTGATCCGCCCCCATTATTGCGCTCGTCAATAATAACACCTTTTTTATCCTGTTGTGCGAAATAATACCTGTTGAAGGATTCATACCCGCCTTGGCTTGTATTAGGGACATACACATAAGCTAATTTGCCATCGGAGAGTTCATCAACCTTTTTACGGTTGCCTTCCACCCAATCTACATAACGCAAACTTCTTTCATTGGCTACAGGCTTTACCAAAAATGATTTGGCGCCTGTTTTTGTTGGTTTACTGTTCACCTCAATCGTGATTTCCCGGTTAGCAGTTTGTTCCAATAGACTGTAAATATTCTCATTTGGACTCACCGATTTACCATTGATGGAAATGATATAATCACCTTCGTTCACGTTAATACCTGGTAAACCTAAAGGGGAATAGGTATCTGGATTCCAAGTTTCACCAGTGTAGATTTTACTAATGCGATAGCCATCTGTTGTCCATTGAAAATCGCAACCTAACAGGCCTACTGGCACACGATCGATTTTGGGCATATCGCCACCAGATACGTAGGAGTGTCCAATGGATACCTCGCCACTCATAATATCGATCACATAGTTCAAATCTGTTCTGTGGCGAACATGGTCAATCCACGGCGCATACCATTCATAAATCTCATCCCAAGGGGCGCCATGGACGTTATTTACATAAAGGAAATCACGCATATAACGCCAGCCTTCCTTGAACATTTGATGGTATTCCTCTTTGGGATCTACTTTTATTTTAAGATCCATTTTGAGTTTTTCCTCGTCTTTTGGAGGTTTTGAAGTGTTGACAATGCTCCAGTTATTGTTTTGTCTGATCAAGGCATTTTCACGATCTGCAGAAACGACCATCTCTGAACTGTTTTTCGCATAATCCGTCGCTTTTCCATCAGCTAAGCTATAACTGTGTATTTTCTGTCCGGATTCATCCTGAATTGACTCTGCAACAAAAACGATGTTCTTTGGACCTTTTATCAAGCTAACATAGTTGCCCTCTTTGAACTGAAGAGGTACGGTTCGATTGAAAATATTCTCCTTGTCGATGACAATTTTTGGTATCTCGGCTGCTTTATCTTGTTCTTTGGAATCCTCTTTTTTCTTTTTGCTATCTTTTTTATCCTCTGATTTATCGTCCTGTTTTTTGGAATTCTCCTCATCCGTTTTTGGAAGGATGGGCGCATCATCTTTACTGTTCAAAACGATGGCATACAGCCCGCGGGTCACATTCACATCATAAGAACTCATATCCAGCCAACCTGAAGTGAGTCCATAATTGGTACTTGCCAAAGTGAAAATATACTTTCCAGAGGCATCCCAAACTGGCGTTATGGCATCAGCCATGCCATCCGTAATTTGGATTTTTTCGTTGGTTTCAACATTATAAGCAAAAATAGCCTTGAAATGGCTTTCCAATTGTTTGGCATAGGCAATCCATTTACTGTCCGGAGACCAAACAGGATTCATGGAACGTTCAGGGTGGGCGTACCGATCCGTATCTGCCTTAACGGCTTTTTTAGTATCTAAATTTAGCACCCAGATATTATAATCGGTGTCGGTATACGCAATGTATTTGCCATCATTGGACCATTCAGGTTTAAAGAAAAACGTGGCATTGGGTAAGGTGATTTCCTCTTGATTGTTACCATCCTGATCGGCCACAACCATTTTGTAATTCCCACTGGAATCAGAAAACCAAGCTATTTTATCACCTTTGGGAGACCAGATGGGACTGCGGTCGGCTACTCCTGAGGTATTGGTGAGATTGCGCCAAGTACCATGTTCTTTCGGAACTGTAAAAATGTCACCACGATGCTCAAAAACAGCACGCATGCCCTTTGGTGAAATTTGCGGATTGCTTAACCTATTTGCGGAAACGTCTTCCCAACGTGGTCTCGCAAAATTCAAGTCGCCCGTTGCGGTTATATTCAATTGTTTGGTAGCCAAAGTTTCCACATTGACCAGATGGAGGAAACCACCTTGCTCATAAACAATTTGGTCTTCATTGGCACTAAGACTTTTGACGTCAAATTTTTTATGGAAGGTGATTTGTTTTTCCGTTTTGGTTTTCGGATCGAAGGACCAAATATTACTGGTATAATCACGTTCTGATAAATAATAAACCACACCGTTTAACCATATCGGATCTAAATGACGTTCCTTATCCAGTTGTGGTGTCGTAATCAGTTCTTTTGTTTCCAAATCGACAATCCAGATAGGCATGGCCTGTCCGCCGCGATAATTTCGCCATTCAGGATCCCAAGAGGTGATTGGCGTATAAGCAATATATTTTCCATCTGCAGAAATATCGCCGTAGGCTGCCCTTTGCAGGTCTAAAGCTTCTGGAAAACTGCCATCTGTTCCAACGGTATAAAGTTTTGTGGTTGCCGTAGGTTTGCTTTCTCGACCAGAACGGAAGAGAATCTTGTTATCTGGCGTCCATCCTTCAACATAGTCGCCATCAGGATGAAAGGTGATGCGTTTTGGTTCACCTCCTTCAGAAGGTATAATATACACATCGGTATTGCCATCATATTCCGCCGTAAAGGCTATGGTTTTACCATCCTTGGAAAAATGAGGATTGGATTCGTAGCCTTCGCCACTGGTCATCCGAATTGCTGTGCCGCCATTTAGAGGTGCTTTCCACAAATCGTTGGCATAAATAAAAACGACTTCAGTTTTTGAAATTGTGGGCTGTCTCAGCAGTTGGGTGCCTTGGGAAAATATCGAAAGTGAAAAAAACAAGGCGGAGAAAATAAGGAAATTTTTCATAATGGCGTTGGTGTTAAAAATCATCTTTAAATGTACAAATTTTATGGTTTTATATTATTGGCAGACTATTCCAAATTGTGCATCTGTTTCAAGTATGTTAGTTTTTCACCAGAAAACAGACGCAGTTCTTCAAAGAAACTCGTAAACTCGGCTTCAAATTCATGATAAAATTCCTTGAGCTCATTGGTGGCCTGATCCATCCCTGAGATATTGTTGGTTCGTCTATTCATACCGTTCAAAACATTTTGGATGCCTTCAATTTGCGCATAATTCAACAGCCAATTTCCCGCTATCATGTAAGGCACCATCTTTTGCATGCGCGCAGGTAAAAATTCGGCGTGTGTTTTCAATGATTCGTAAAAACGATCCACATAAACATCTAGTGGAATTGAAGAGTAGTCTGCCCAGTTTTTGGCCAAAAAATGATCATATAAAATATCCACGATCACACCACTGTAATGGCTATAGTTTTTGTGCAAGCGTTTGGTGCTTTTTCTTACGGTAGGGTGTGCATCAGTAAACGTATCAATTTCGCGATGGAGGAGAATGCCTATTTGAATTTCGATGGGATACTTTTTGTAGCGTTTCCCTTTGATACCATCTGCCATGAAATTGCCAATGGTAATTAAATCGTTGTCTCCTGAAAGATAAATGTGGGCTAAAAAATTCATTGTCCTAATTTACGGAATAGGATTTTAGTAATTCGACAAGCTCATCAAAAAATTCGACAAGCTCATCACAAAATTCGACAAGCGCATCACAAAATTCGACAAGCGCATCATAAAATTTCCAATTTTGTAATTGTATATTTGCTTTTCATTTTAAAATTAAAGATATGACACTTATCAAATCAATTTCAGGAATACGAGGTACTATTGGAGGTAAAGTGGGCGATAATTTAACACCTATTGATGCTGTTAAATTTGCATCCGCTTATGGAATATGGTTAAAAGAACAGCGAAACAAAGAAAATTACCGTGTGGTGGTTGGTCGCGATGCTCGAATTTCTGGAGAAATGATCCAAAACTTAGTCATGAACACCTTGGTTGGTTTGGGCATCCACGTCATTGATCTTGGATTGTCCACAACTCCTACAGTTGAGATTGCCGTGCCAATGGAGCATGCCGATGGCGGCATTATTCTGACCGCCAGTCATAATCCGAAACAATGGAATGCCCTTAAATTGCTTGATGCCAAAGGAGAGTTTTTAAATGCTGCCGAAGGGGCACGAATTTTAGAAATCGCCGAAGCTGATCAAATGACGTTTGCAGAAGTGGATGATCTTGGTAAAATCACAAAAAATGAAGCTTATATGGACATCCATATTGACGAAGTTTTAAAAATGCCTTTGGTGAATAAAAAAGCGATTAAAGATGCAAAATTTAAAGTGGTCGTAGATGGCGTCAATTCCTCGGGAGGGATTATTATTCCTTTATTATTGGAACGTTTGGGCGTGCAGGCCATTAAATTGTATTGTGAGCCTACTGGCCATTTTCCACATAACCCCGAGCCTCTAAAAGAGCATTTACAGGATTTATCCGCAATGGTTGTCAAAGAGCACGCGCATTTTGGGATTGCGGTAGATCCTGATGTGGACCGTTTAGCATTTGTGGATGAAAAAGGCGAGATGTTTGGGGAAGAATACACCTTGGTTGCTTGTGCTGACTATGTGTTGAGCAAAACTCCAGGCAATACCGTAAGCAATATGAGTTCTACAAGAGCTTTAAGGGATATTACTGAAAAGCATGGTGGTAGTTATGAAGCCAGCGCAGTAGGAGAGGTAAACGTCGTAGAATTGATGAAAAAAAATAATGCTATTATTGGTGGCGAAGGGAATGGCGGTATTATTTATCCAGAGCTACATTATGGCCGTGATGCGCTGGTTGGTGTCGCTTTGTTTTTAAGTCTGTTGGCAGAAAAAGGAATGACCACAAGTGCACTTAGAGGAACCTATCCAAACTATTTTATGGGTAAGAAAAAAATCGATTTATCACCAGGTTTGGATGTAGATGGGATTTTAAAAGCGATGGAAGAACGCTATAAAAACGAAAAACTAACGACTATTGACGGTGTTAAAATAGACTTTAGCGAAAGTTGGGTCCATTTACGCAAGAGTAATACGGAGCCAATTATCAGGATCTATACAGAAGCACCCTCACAGGATGAAGCCGACGGTCTTGCGGATAAGATCATTTCCGAAATTAAAGCTGTCGCAAATATTTAGTACCTTTACCGTGTAAATTTAATACCATGATAACCACCGAAATATCCAATAAAAAAACTACCGAACTAGAACGTTACTTTCAACAGTTCAGGCAACATATTATTGGGATTGATCAAGAATTTTTGACACCTTATGGGAAGCAAAAAATTGTATATACCGATTGGACAGCTTCCGGACGCTTATACAGACCAATTGAAGAGACATTGATGAACGTCTTTGGTCCGTACGTGGCCAATACCCATACCGAGACCACAGTTTCCGGGACGGCTATGACCAAGGCTTATCATAAGGCAAAACACATTATTAAAGAGCATGTAAACAGCAATGACGACGATGTATTGATTTGTTGTGGCAGTGGCATGACCGAAGCTATTAATAAGTTTCAGCGGATTTTGGGTTTGAAAGTGCCTGAAAATTTGCAAAAACATACCGTTGTTCCGGATGAAATAAAGCCAGTAGTATTTATCACCCATATGGAACATCATTCTAATCAAACCTCATGGTTGGAAACCATTGCAAAAGTTGAAGTCATCCCTCCAGGAGAAGATGGTTTGTTCTGCATGGAAAATTTCAAGACGCTTCTTGAACAGTATAAGGATCGTCCGATCAAAATAGCCTCGGTTGTAGGCGGCTCAAATGTGACAGGAATCCAAACACCTTATCACGATATTGCTAAAGTGATGCACCAAAATGGCGGGGTGTGTTTTGTAGATTTTGCATGTTCAGCACCTTATGTGGATATTGATATGCATCCAGAAGATGAAGAGCAGGCATTGGATGCCATTTTCTTTTCACCGCACAAATTTATTGGAGGACCAGGCACATCTGGTGTCTTGATCTTCAACAAAAAACTGTATAAAAACATGATTCCTGATAGCCCGGGAGGTGGTACCGTAAGTTGGACCAATCCGTGGGGGGAACACAAGTATATTGATAATATTGAAGATCGGGAAGATGGCGGAACACCAGGATTCTTGCAAACCATTAAAACAGCATTGGCCATTAAGCTCAAAGAACAAATGGGTGTGGACAAAATATTGGAGCGAGAGCATGAAATTATTGAATATATTTTCGCTGAACTAAAACCTGTTGAAAACATCAATATTCTTGCAGGCCAGCATCAAGATCGATTGGGAGTGATATCTTTCTATATTGATGATTTACATTATAATTTGGGTGTCAAAATATTAAACGATCGCTTTGGGATTCAAACACGTGGGGGATGCAGTTGTGCAGGTACTTATGGACACTTCTTACTGCATGTGGATATGGAGACTTCAAATGCCTTGACCCAAGAAATTTCTTTGGGTGAATTGACTCGTAAACCAGGTTGGATCCGAATGTCTATCCATCCGACCACGACTACTGAAGAAACAGTTTATGTGTGTGATAGTTTAAAAGAACTTGCCGAACACCATAAGGATTGGGCTAAGGAGTATCAGTATATTCCGGCAACCAACGAGTTTGTTCATAAATCGACTTTAGTGGAGGATAAGTATGAGCTTCCGGTGGATGATTGGTTTGAAATGTGATTGATGGAACGCTGACCTGCCCGTCCGTTCAGGCGGGTAACGCGGATTGAACTGATTTCCACTGATTTTTTTAGATCACTATTTCACAAACCTGTCACAACGCTCAGCGTCTCCACGCCTCTGCGAGAAAACAGTTGCGAGAGGTTATTGCTAATGTTTTACTGAAATTCCGCAGGAACTTTATCTCTATGCTTCCAACGTCGGTGCGTCCACAGATAGTATTGTGGTGCCTCGTGGATTTGTTTCTCGACCTTTTTAGTAAACATGTCCGAAATCTCGTAATTCGGATACTCGTTTGGATCGTGCGCCAACATTTCAAACGTCGTCTCGTAATAACCGCGTTTAAGACGTTTGACTCTAAAGAAGACCACGGACATATCCAATCGTTTCGCCAACATCTCCGCTCCGGTATGGATTGGGACTTTAATGCCCATAAATTCATTCCAGTGATATGCTCTTTCTACCTGAGGGGATTGGTCCGAAACAAACCCGTTGATGGTCAACTCGCCGTCTAACTTTGATTTGGTCAAAGTAGGAACCGTTTCTTTTGTAGTAATTAATGCGCTGTTGTATTTGGCACGGATCCGTTTTACCAAGCGGTCAAAATACTTATTGCTCAATCGGCTGTAAACCGCATAGCCTTTATGCTCAAGATAGGTTTGTAAAATAAAGATCCATTCCCAACTTCCATAATGTCCACACATTAAAATGATGCTTCGGTTTTGCTTTCCCAAATTGGTTAAGAGTTCAACATTGGTAAACGTTAAACGCTCTTTCATGGATTTTTCAGAAATAGTTAAAGATTTGATAGCTTCTACCATCATATCACAAAAATGATGGTAAAACTTCTCAGTGATGTCGTTGATTTCAGCTTCTGGTTTCTCAGGAAAAACCAACCTTAGATTATCCTGAACCACTTTTTTTCGATAGCCCACAAGTTTGTAGATAATAATGTATAGTCCATCAGAAAGGGCATAGAGCAATCGAAATGGAAGGATTGATATCAGCCAAATAAATGGATAAACTAAGATGTAGACGAGAAATTGCATTTTTTAATATTAGATTTGCAGCTGCAAAGATATGCTTTAATATAAATAATACGTTTTCAGTTTATGGGTAATTTAGATTTGGTGACCATTGTAGTCATTGCAGCTAATGTCATTATATCATTTAAAGGATTTAGCGATCGTGGTTTTTTTGAACGCTATAAATTCAACGTTGGCGGAATTAGACGGGGCGAAAAAATTAGAGTTTTCAGTTCCGGTTTTTTGCATGTAGATACGATGCACCTTTTCTTCAATATGTTTACGCTGTATTTCTTTGCTCCAGTAGTGATTGCCTACTTAGGAACCGTACATTTTTTGATCATCTACATTGCCAGTTTAATTTTAGGTAATCTGTTGTCTCTTTATTTCCACAAAGATGAATATCATTACAGTGCGGTAGGTGCCAGTGGTGCGGTTACTGGTGTATTGTATTCGGCAATTTTGTTGGAACCATCCATGCAGTTGGGCATTATGTTCATTCCGTTACCAATTCCGGCCTACGTTTTTGGTATCCTATATTTGCTATATTCTATTTACGGAATGAAAAATCAATTGGGCAATATTGGTCATGATGCACATTTTGGTGGCGCCATTGGTGGTTTTGTGGTAACATTGATCCTTATGCCTTCACTTTTTCAAACCGATTTACTCATGGTTGGTCTGCTGGCCATTCCAATTGTCATTTTATTTGTGATGCACAAAACGGGGAAAATATAATTGTTTCGTCCCTGAGAATTTTGTTCTTAAACACGCTATTTTAGAAGTTCTCCAATCTTGTCATCCAAAGCCTTGCCTCTAAGGTTTTTGGCTACAATTTGTCCGGACTCATCCAGAATATACGTCGCAGGAATAGATCTTATATTATACAATTTCGCGATAGGATCATTAAAATAATTAAGGTTTGAGACGTGGTGCCAGGTCAGATTGTCGTCTTTGATTGCTTTTAACCATCGATCTTTATGCCCCGGTCGGTCCAAAGAAACATTGATAATTTCCAGGCCTTTATCATGATATTTTTGAAATACTTTGACCACATTCGGGTTTTCCTTTCTACAAGGTCCGCACCAAGAGGCCCAAAAATCGATAATGGTTACCTTGCCTCTAATATCGCTTAGCGCAAGAAGGTTTCCCTCAGGAGTTGGTGCTGAAAAATCAGGAGCCACTTTACCAATATTTAGGGCGTTAAATTGCGCTATTTCCAGCTTTTTACCCTCCAATTGACTACCTATAGTCTTGCCATAATCTGACGATTTAAGATCAGATGGCAACGCATTGAATTTCTTCTCAATAAAATCAAGATCGGTGTTAGGCGCTGCAATTAGCGACTCCAACAGCATTAACGAAAAATAATTATCAGGATGTTCGTTTATAAACCTCTTCGGATAATCAGCTATTTGCTGATTGATTGCTTTAATTTGAGTAGCCATGCGGGCCATTGCAGACCTGTCTTCAGAATTCACGAAAGCTTTATTTTCTTCAAGTAAGCCATTGCGCTTCATGGTCAACTCTTGAATTTGACGTAGATACGTGGACAGCGCGTTGTTGGATTCTGAACCTGTTATCGTTGAATTCCCCAGTTGTTCTGGATCTACAGAAATGGTGTATTTTTTATTTTCAATAATCATCGGCAAACTACCTCTCACACTATTAATGGTCAAATGCCAAAGTTGTGGTGAATCTATTTCGCCTTTAATTGTGAATTTTTCATCTACGATAATGGCGGAATCCTGGATGATTTCACGTTGTTGGCTATCGACCGTTTTTAGATAGGCCCTGATTCCGTTAACAACTCCGGGAGCTGTTCCACTGATGGTATAACCGCCATTTTCATCCTTTGGATCCGATTTGCATGAGATTACTAGTATGGAAAGGAGTAAAAGAAGAAGGACTTTTTTCATGGGGGTATATTTTTAAATGTTCGCTAATATAAGAAGATATATAGATTGCGACGTTTAAGAGCGCACCATAAAGCTTAAGAAATTGAACATTTCCTCTTAAAGATGGCATATTTACGATATTTTTGCAGGAAAATGTTACAGTTATGATTGCTAATGATACTATTGTGGCCTTGGCCACAGCTTCTGGAACTGGAGCCATTGCGGTGATCCGACTTTCTGGAAAAGATGCTATTGCGATTGGGTCTCGATTTTTCAGATCTGTTTCCGGTAAATCCTTATCGGAACAGAAATCCCATACGGTACATTTAGGTCATATTGTTGATCATCCAAGAGTTATTGATGAAGTTTTGGTGACCATTTTTAAGAATCCACATTCTTACACCGGGGAAGATGTGATTGAGATTTCTTGTCATGGAAGTCTTTATATCCAACAGGAAATCATTCAATTGTTCTTAAAGAATGGCTGCCGTATGGCCAATGCTGGAGAATATACTTTAAGGGCATTTTTAAACGGAAAACTGGATTTGAGCCAGGCTGAAGCCGTGGCGGATTTGATAGCCAGTGATAATGAAGCCTCCCATAAAATAGCCATGCAACAAATGCGCGGTGGGTTTAGCAATGAGATTAAACATCTGCGTGACGAACTGCTTAATTTTGCCAGTTTGATTGAGCTTGAGCTCGATTTTGCGGAAGAGGATGTCGAATTTGCCAATCGTGATGAGTTTTACAACTTGGTGAACCGGATTATCCATGTGTTAAAGCGACTGATTGATTCTTTTTCGGTGGGGAATGTCATCAAAAATGGTATCCCCGTTGCCATTGTTGGCGAACCCAATGTTGGAAAATCCACATTACTCAATGCGCTTTTAAATGAAGAACGTGCCATCGTTTCTGATATTGCTGGTACCACAAGAGATACGATTGAAGATGAAATGGTGATTGGTGGGATGAGCTTCCGATTTATTGATACGGCAGGAATCCGCGATACCGAAGATGTTGTCGAGAGTATTGGCATCAAGAAAACTTTTGAAAAGATTGAGCAAGCTCAAGTGGTGTTATTTCTAATTGGGAGTGGTCAGCTAGCCCAGGGTAATGAGGCGATCCGATCCTTTATCGTTGAAATTGAAAAAATAAAGAACCAGTTTCCACAGAAACAATTATTGGTTGTGCTTAATAAAATCGATCAGATTACGGATACCGAGCTTGCCAATATCACAACGCACCTTGCGCCTCACACTGCACACCTGATACCTATTTCCGCCAAATCCGGAATTGGCGTGGAGCAATTGACCGATACCTTATTGAATCTTATCAATACGGGAGCACTCAGAAACAATGAGACTATCATTACCAACACCAGACATTATGATGCGCTGTTGAAAGCCTTTGAAGAAATCCAAAAAGTAAAATACGGTTTGGATTCAGAACTCTCGGGCGATTTGTTGGCTATTGACATCCGTCAGGCGCTGTATCACTTTGGAGAGATCACAGGGGAGATTACCAACGATGATCTTTTGGGCAATATCTTTGCTAATTTCTGCATCGGGAAGTAGTTGCTTTTATTAGTACCCCATTACATTATTTCTACGAATTTCGGCTCATGCTCCGGTCTGCGGAACGTGTTGCCATGAATGTCACCATTCCTTATCCGATTATATTCTGATGCCGTTCTCATGGGGTTAAGGCCCTGTCTTGTTGGATGCATCCTTAATTTACTATTTGTCTTAGATGGATCTATCTGCTGTCTTACCTTAATGTGGGTCGCTATAAGCACGCTATAACCATACTATAACTATGCTATAACCATGCTATACGCGGTATTGAAATATTGTGTATATTTGGAGGGGTAAGGGGTTGGGGTTGCGGGAGTTATGGGTTGTAGGTTATGAGTTGTGGGTTGTGGGTTGTGGGTTGTGGGTTGTGGGTTATGAGTTAGGAGTGGGGGAGACGGAAGATGGGAGATGGGGGACTGAGGACTGTGGACTGAGGACTGTGGACTGAGGACGGGAGACTGAATGCTGAATACTGGGATTGGTTAATTTAATTTAAAATCGTTGAAGTTATGGCAAAGCAAAAGAGTGTTATTCCGATGGTTGGGACGATTGGCGGGATTAATTTTTATTTTTTGCATGGGAAGCCTGTGGCGCGTATTGCTGGGGGTGGTTTTAATTCGAAGGATGTTAGAACCAAAAAGAGTATGCAAAGGGTGCGGGAGAATGGGAGTGAATTTGGGGATTGTTCTCGGGTGAATAAGAAATTTAGGGAGGCCTTGCGGCCGTTTTATAGCCACCATAAGTTTACCTTTTTTCATAGTCGGTTGATGACTTTATTTACGGCCATAAAAGCGCTGGATGTGGTGAGTGCTCGTGGCAAACGTCAGGTTTTCAAGGGGTTGGAACATGATGCTGGAAAAGCCCTGCTTCGAGATTTCAAATATACGCCAGATTGCGTGCTGAGTCAGGTGCTGCCTTTTGAATCTACTATGGATTGGGCCACTTATACGTTTCAATTTCCGAGGTTTTCTGTGGATCGGGTTTCTTTTATTGCTGGCGCGACGCATGTGGCCCTACAGTTTGGGGTTTTGGACTTTAATTTTGAGACTCTGGAGTACGCGCTGCACATGGCTGATGGGCAGATGTTGCCCAAAGACTTTGCGGGTACGCGTTTGAGCATGACGTCTACAAGTTTCCCTGCGGGATTGGGGACGCCATTGGCGGTATTGGGGATTCGGTATTACCAGGAGGTTGATGGGGCGATGTACTTGTTGCATGCGCAGAATGGGGTGGGGATTGCGGTTGTTAGTATTAAGTAGTTAGTATTAAGTATTAAGTATTAAGAAAGGTAGAGGGTAGAGGGTTTAGAGGGTAGAGGATGGGGTTTAGAATTAAGAATCAAGAATCAAGAATCAAGACCGAGGATAGATAGATTGTTTGGGGTTGAATGTGTGAAGCGTGTTTTAAGTGGTTTTGCTTTAGGATTCGGGATTCTTTTGGAATTGGTTTTTTTGATTTCTGGAGCTGGTTACTCTCTTTAGTTAATATTAATAACTGCGGATTTCTGGAGGATTTTTCTGCTTAAAAATTACATTGAACAAAGATATCACGACAAGACTTCAAGAACTTACCGCCTTTTTGGTCAATGAGATTAATGACTTGTAAAAACTTAATAAAATTAATGAGCAGTTAAAAGAAACGAAAATCAAGATGGATATTACGGAAACTAAGGCCATTATCGATATCCATCAACAACACATGACATCATATTTAGAATTGTGGCAGCGTTTTCAAAACCATTTTGACACTACAATAAAGCAAGCCAAAATTTATCCCAATTGGGCGGTGGTGGTATTTATTGTGAGTTTGGTAATGGGATTTGGGACTGTGGTGTTTGAGGTATTAAGTTTTTTAAGGTAAATAGTTTATTTTTAAAATACGTGTTTTATTTTAAATGAAAAAGTCCCACCGAAGCAGGACTAAAGATTTACATCTACGGCATATAGCCTTATTGTGATAAGATTAAAGATTAGAAGTTTTAATCTGATTCAAATATAATCATTATTTAATTAATACAGGTGCGGTTTTTTGTATAGGCATGTTAAATTTTTTCAGTAAGTTTAATGTTCTGTAAAATAAAGGTTTAGCATGGCAAAAATATTAGGATTGGATTTAGGAACTAACTCGATTGGCTGGGCGATTGTAGATAAGGCAAAAAATGAAAAGGAGTTTAAGCTTATCGATAAAGGTGTTAGAATATTTTCTGAAGGTGTAAAAACAGAAAAAGGGATAGAAAGTTCTCGTGCTGCTGAACGTACTGGTTATAGAAGTGCTAGAAAGATTAAGTATAGAAGAAAGTTAAGAAAATATGAAACCCTTAAGGTGTTATCAAAAAATGGAATGTGTCCACTTTCTGTTGACGAGGTTGAGGCATGGAAAAGAACAGGATTTAAAGAATATCCACTCAATCCCGAATTTTTAAAATGGTTAAGAACGAGTGAGGATACCAACGAAAACCCCTACGCTTTTAGAGATAGAGCAAGTAAACATAAAGTTTCTTTGTTTGAACTTGGACGTGCATTTTATCATATGGCACAAAGAAGAGGATTTTTAAGCAATCGATTGGATCAATCAGCAGAGGGTGTTTTTGAAGAACATTGCCCGAAAATTCAAAATCAAATAGAGGATCTTATCTCTCATGAAGAAATTTTGATGGAATTGCAGGATTATTTTTCAAATACAGGGATTCTCGACGAATCTGTAAAAGGTGGTTTCACAAAAGATTTGGACGAAGGAGACAAGAAGTTGAAATTATTATATAACTCCTTGAAGAACATAATCAAAAGAAATGCTGATGATATAGTAAAATGTAAGGAAGAACTTATTGAAAGATTAAATAAAAAGGAAGATTTAGGTAAAGTAAAAGGAAAGATAAAAGATATTTCCCAAGCCATGATAGATGGAGATTTTAAGACGCTTGGCCAATATTTTTATAGTTTATACAATAAAGAGAAGATACGCAATCAATATACCTCCAGAGAAGAACACTATTTGGAAGAATTTATGATTATCTGTAGGACTCAGAACATTAAAGGAATTAATGATAGTGAAAAACTTCCTGAAAAGCGCTTTTCAGGATTGGCTAAAGATTTATATAGAGCCATATTTTACCAACGCCCATTAAAATCTCAAAAAGGTCTCATAGGGAAATGTTCATTTGAAAATAATAAGTCCCGTTGTGCTATCTCTCATCCAGATTTTGAAGAATATCGTATGTGGTCTTTTCTTAACACCATTAAAATAGGAACACATAGTGATAAAACGATGCGTTTTTTATCACAGGAGGAGAAGTTAAAAGTAATTCCAAAGTTCTATAGGAAAAAGGAACATTTCAATTTTGAGGATTTAGCAAAAGAACTTATTGAAAAAGGAGCGTCCTTTGGATTTTACAAATCCTCAAAAAGGAGTGGTTTTCATTATTGGTTTAATTACAAGCCGACGGACACTGTTTCTGGTTGTCCTGTATCAGCATCCTTAAGATTAGCTATAGGTGACGATTGGAGAACTAAAACATTTAGTTATAAAACAACGACTGCAAATGATGATGAGGTTTCTCGAACGGTAGATTACAAGGATTTATGGCATTTGATTTCTGTAGCTACGTCTGATACTTATTTATATGAATTTGCAAAATATAAACTTGAACTTGAAGAGAAGTATGCCAAAGCTTTTAGTAAAATAAAATTAAAAAAGGATTTTGCAAGTTTAAGTTTGAGCGCTATAAACAAAATATTACCTTATTTAAAGGAAGGTCTTTTGTATTCGCACGCTGTTTTTATGGCAAATCTTAAAAGTGTTGTTGATGTTGCCATATGGGAGAATTTAAGTCAGCGTAAATTTATTCAAGACAAAATAGACGAAATTATCCAAAATAACACTTTTGAAAATAAATTATTAGAAGCTGTAAACAGTTTAATTAAAGAGTGCAAGGTAAATGAGTCTTATTACTCCCAAGAAGCTGAACCAATATATTTAAAAGAATTAGAGAACAAGTTAATAAGCACATTTAAGTATTTTGAAATTAATAATAAACGAGAGCAAGAAATTATTGTTAATGATTTGTTCTCTGTTTTTATTGATCAATTAAAAGTTTATGAATTTATTAAGATTAAACGACTTGATGAAAAGGTGTTAGAGTTTTTAACTGGAGAGAATGAAGATGGCGAAGTTTTTTGTAGTGATAAAAAACGATTAAAGAAACTATATCATCCTTCAGACCTTTCTCAGTTTAAGAAGAAAATAGTAACAGACCCAAATGGTAATAAAACATTAGTATTAGGAAGTCCATTAACATCTTCTATTAAAAACCCAATGGCAATGCGAGCATTGCATCAATTACGAAAAGTGCTAAATGCCTTAATCTTAGAAGGTCAGATAAACGAAAACACAAGAGTTCATATTGAAATGGCACGTGAGCTGAACGATGCTAACAAGAGAAAAGGAATTCAGGATTATCAAAATGAGAATAAAAAGAAAAGAGAAGAAGCTGTAAAGGAAATTAAGAAGCTCTATTTTGAAGATTGTAATAAAGAAGTTGAGCCCACAGAGGATGACTTGTTACGGTATCAACTTTGGATAGAACAAAACCGATGCGAAATTTATGAGAATGGAAACAACATTAGCATCTGTGATATTATTGGAGCAAATCCAGAATATGATATTGAACATACCATTCCTAGGAGTGTTTCCCAAGATAATTCCCAGATGAATAAAACACTTTGCAGTCAAAAATTTAATCGCGATGTAAAGGGAAATAAAATGCCGATTGAACTTGTCAATCACTTGGATATTTTACCAAGAATCGCACATTGGAGAGAGGAAGCAGAAAATTATACTAGAGAAATTGAAATCATTACACGTACGATAAAGTCTATTGCTACAAAGGAAGCTAAGGATAAAAAAATACGTCGCAGGCACTATTTGACATTAAAAAGGGATTATTTAAAAGGAAAGTATGACCGATTTATTTGGGAAGAGCCTAGAGTAGGTTTTAAAAACAGCCAAATTCCAGATACGGGAATTATTACTCGGTATGCACAGCGTTATTTAAAATCATATTTTAAAAGAGTCGATAGTGTTAAAGGAGGCATGGTTGCTGAGTTCAGAAAACAATGGGGAATACAAGAATCCTATATTGATGAAAATGGTCAGAAACATTATGAAGTAAAAGACAGAAGTAAGCATACACATCATACCATTGATGCCATAACTATTGCTTGTATGACAAAAGATAAATATGATGTATTGGCACGAGCTTGGACTTTAGAAGATGAACAAAATAAAACTCAGGCGAGAGCTATTATAGAAGCGGCTAAACCTTGGAAAACCTTTAAGGAAGATTTGCTAAAAATTGAAGAAGACATTTTAGTTTCACATTACACGCCAGACAACGTAAAGAAACAATCCAAAAAGATAATTCGAGTAAGAGGGAAAAAACAATATGTTGCTGAGATTGAGAGAGATGGTCGTGGTAAGGCGGTCCCGTTAAAAGATGAAAACGGAAAAATAGTTTACAAACTTGATAGTGAAAACAAACGAATTCCGAGATTCCAACAAGGGGACACAATTCGTGGTTCTCTGCATCAGGATAGCATTTATGGAGCCATTAAAGACCCGTTTAATAATGAAGCTATTAGATATGTTATTAGGAAAGATCTTGAAAGCTTGAAAAAAACGGATATCGATCAAATAGTTGATAAAGTAGTAAAAGAAAAAGTTCAACGCGCTATAGAAAATGGGGTTTTAATTATTTCGTCTAACGCACAGCAAAAGAATAAACTTGATGGTTCCGTTTGGATGAATGAGGAAAAAGGAATACCAATTAATAAAGTGAGGCTCTATGCAAATTCAGTTAAAAACCCTTTAGAAATTAAAGAGCATAGTGTCGTGTCAAAATCTAGACATGAACATAAGCAAGTTATTTATGGACAGAATGATGAGAATTATTGCATGGCAATATATGAATTGAATGGAAAACGCGATTTTGAACTCGTTAACAACTTTAACTTAGCCAAGCTTCTTAAACAAGGTCAAGGATATTACCCTTTATTTAAGGAAAAGGAAGTTAAAGGAAAAACACTGCAATTGCCAATAGTTAAAAGAAATAAACGCGATTTGATTTTAAAAAGGGGACAGCAAGTTGTGTTTTATGATAATGATATTGAGAAACCTGAAAGTGTTTTTGATTTAGTTGATTTAAAAAACCGTATTTATATTATAGAAGGTTTGTCAATCCAACGAATTAAATCTGGAAATAATGAATTCGAATATGGCGTAATTATGTTACGCTATTTTCAAGAAGCAAGAAAGGCAGATGATATTAAAAAAGATAAGATAAAACCTGATGGTGTATTTAGACTAGATGAGAATAAGCCATTGCGTAAAATGAATCACAACCAATTTAGTGCATTTGTGGAAGGTGTTGATTTTAAAGTTTCATCAACCGGTAGAATCGAAAAGATATAATTTTTGAAAGACGTTCTTTGACATATAGTTATGTTAATCATAAACGGCCAAACCCAACGAAAAATTGACCTTCTCAATTTTTGTGCTGACTTTTCGTTGGGGTTTACAAACTTCACATTTTTATTTTAATGGGGTGTTTGTGAATCTCCTTCGTCGATTTGATTAAAGATTAGAAGACACGATATTACCAATTTATTTTGCGGTCTCCTGGACCAAGTTGTGGTTTACAAACACTACATTTTTATTTTGATGGTATGTTTGTGAATCTCCTTCGTCGATTTGATTAAAGATTAGAAGACACGATATTCGACTATGAAGAAAGGCCGATATTCTCTTAGTTGTGGTTTGATTAAAGATTAGAAGACACGATATTCAGAGATCTGTACTCGTACGATATTGAGTTGTTGTGGTTTGATTAAAGATTAGAAGACACGATATTGATGCATCGTGCCTTCAAACGGACTGCTTGTTGTGGTTTGATTAAAGATTAGAAGACACGATATTATGATAAGTTTGGCGCCATTGGTCAATGTGGTTGTGGTTTGATTAAAGATTAGAAGACACGATATTAGAATGGATTGAAGAATTGTAGCGTTTAAAGTTGTGGTTTGATTAAAGATTAGAAGACACGATATTCTTCCTTTTCCCAAAACTTATAGACATGTGGTTGTGGTTTGATTAAAGATTAGAAGACACGATATTTGATCCAACAGGGATTTCTACTTCAACATGTTGTGGTTTGATTAAAGATTAGAAGACACGATATTTGCTGAACTATCCGATAAGGTCAAACCCAAGTTGTGGTTTGATTAAAGATTAGAAGACACGATATTCAAGGGATTGATTAATAGCGTCGGGGCCTAGTTGTGGTTTGATTAAAGATTAGAAGACACGATATTTCTATATATTTTTCTTGCTCTACATAAGCAGTTGTGGTTTGATTAAAGATTAGAAGACACGATATTCCAGGCCTTTTGCAGCATCAAAATTTCAGAGTTGTGGTTTGATTAAAGATTAGAAGACACGATATTGGTGGCGTACCTCAAATTGGTGCGGACATTGTTGTGGTTTGATTAAAGATTAGAAGACACGATATTACATCTACCGGTAGCATGTCATCAACCATAGTTGTGGTTTGATTAAAGATTAGAAGACACGATATTCCAAGAAGTAAGCTGTTTTTTGAATTTGTAGTTGTGGTTTGATTAAAGATTAGAAGACACGATATTATTGGCTTTCTTGTCCTTGGTGGCTTTGAGGTTGTGGTTTGATTAAAGATTAGAAGACACGATATTCATGCTCAATTATTACTAACCTCACATTCAGTTGTGGTTTGATTAAAGATTAGAAGACACGATATTCTATAAGCAATCCGAAGATCAGCGCGTGCAGTTGTGGTTTGATTAAAGATTAGAAGACACGATATTCGATAACAAGAAGGACGAGTTCCCAAACCAGTTGTGGTTTGATTAAAGATTAGAAGACACGATATTCGTAACCAAAAATATACTCGAAATAATTGAGTTGTGGTTTGATTAAAGATTAGAAGACACGATATTATAGGAATTGGAGGTGATCCAATACCCAGCGTTGTGGTTTGATTAAAGATTAGAAGACACGATATTTTGGACGTTTACTGCGCCAATGAGGGAGAGGTTGTGGTTTGATTAAAGATTAGAAGACACGATATTTTTGAAAATGTTTTAATCGTCGGCCAGTCAGTTGTGGTTTGATTAAAGATTAGAAGACACGATATTGCCAATGAAGAAATAGACAAACAGCGTGAAGTTGTGGTTTGATTAAAGATTAGAAGACACGATATTCCCGCTATTGTTGGCAAAATCCTGCGCCTGGTTGTGGTTTGATTAAAGATTAGAAGACACGATATTATGCACCGCCAGAAGTGTTTAACATAGCTTGTTGTGGTTTGATTAAAGATTAGAAGACACGATATTAAGATGCTTCTCAATCTTATCTGTTCATTCGTTGTGGTTTGATTAAAGATTAGAAGACACGATATTCATCATATTGAAGGCCGTCAACTACGCTATGTTGTGGTTTGATTAAAGATTAGAAGACACGATATTCTCTGTTGATTATTACAAAGAGAATCGTGAGTTGTGGTTTGATTAAAGATTAGAAGACACGATATTCAAGTATCTGATACGAAAGATACTTATATAGTTGTGGTTTGATTAAAGATTAGAAGACACGATATTGCGCCAACAGGCAGTAGGATAATTATAGACGTTGTGGTTTGATTAAAGATTAGAAGACACGATATTGAGGATGATTAGGAATGTTAGGAAGGTTTTGTTGTGGTTTGATTAAAGATTAGAAGACACGATATTAAACAAAGTCACCGAGACGAAGTGATTAAGGTTGTGGTTTGATTAAAGATTAGAAGACACGATATTTGTTTCGTTTGTTTAGCTGACGCATAACACGTTGTGGTTTGATTAAAGATTAGAAGACACGATATTTTTTAGACAGCATCAAAACCCCAATTGTAAGTTGTGGTTTGATTAAAGATTAGAAGACACGATATTATACAAAGGCGAAATTAAGCCAAAAGACAAGTTGTGGTTTGATTAAAGATTAGAAGACACGATATTAAAGTTTGTTTTGTAGCATTGTAAACCAATGTTGTGGTTTGATTAAAGATTAGAAGACACGATATTCCTATCCATTTGGCTATATCCTTCCAATTGGTTGTGGTTTGATTAAAGATTAGAAGACACGATATTTTGATACCATTGATAGATGCGTTGTAATTAGTTGTGGTTTGATTAAAGATTAGAAGACACGATATTTGGATATGGTAAGGACAACTGCAATCATTGGTTGTGGTTTGATTAAAGATTAGAAGACACGATATTTTAATGGAAATGGATTGGCCATAACTTATAGTTGTGGTTTGATTAAAGATTAGAAGACACGATATTTTAATTGTTTTCAAATATATTCACTATAAGGTTGTGGTTTGATTAAAGATTAGAAGACACGATATTAAAGCTATTAAAGGACAAGGCCAAGCGCAAGTTGTGGTTTGATTAAAGGTTAGAAGACACGATATTTAGATGAATTTTTTAAGTATCTTGATGAAGTTGTGGTTTGATTAAAGATTAGAAGACACGATATTCCAGACTTGGACGCTACAGGGCTAAAGCAGTTGTGGTTTGATTAAAGATTAGAAGACACGATATTGCCAAGGCCTGAACACCACGTGCACCACCAGTTGTGGTTTGATTAAAGATTAGAAGACACGATATTACTATTCACCACAGGAACAGGATTTAGCAGGTTGTGGTTTGATTAAAGATTAGAAGACACGATATTGTTCAAATAACACAACAGGATTAAGCTATGGTTGTGGTTTGATTAAAGATTAGAAGACACGATATTTTTTCCGCAGAGAAACCAAGATAGTAAACAGTTGTGGTTTGATTAAAGATTAGAAGACACGATATTTATAAACTATTCCTCCTTCTCCTCCTATTAGTTGTGGTTTGATTAAAGATTAGAAGACACGATATTTTATTAAGCACTACATAACGTGCATAAATGGTTGTGGTTTGATTAAAGATTAGAAGACACGATATTTAAAGATAAAAATAGCTTTTTATAAATAGAGTTGTGGTTTGATTAAAGATTAGAAGACACGATATTTTTGTAGCGTTGGAAGTAATCGACATTGGCGTTGTGGTTTGATTAAAGATTAGAAGACACGATATTTTACTGTAACGTAATGAAATATGATTACAAGTTGTGGTTTGATTAAAGATTAGAAGACACGATATTACGGATAAAAAACAACAAAACAATGAATGAGTTGTGGTTTGATTAAAGATTAGAAGACACGATATTATAACCATGAGCAATACAAATCTATGGTGGGTTGTGGTTTGATTAAAGATTAGAAGACACGATATTTTTAGCTGGTCAATCCAACGCAGACGGTAGGTTGTGGTTTGATTAAAGATTAGAAGACACGATATTTTCGTTAAAAATCAAGCCATACACGCGTAGGTTGTGGTTTGATTAAAGATTAGAAGACACGATATTAGTTGTTTGGCGAAGTCTGCACTGGATGCGTTGTGGTTTGATTAAAGATTAGAAGACACGATATTCACCCGATGATTTACTGAAATCAAATTTTAGTTGTGGTTTGATTAAAGATTAGAAGACACGATATTAATGGAAATCGAAGTACAACCCAACGATCCGTTGTGGTTTGATTAAAGATTAGAAGACACGATATTACTGAACCGAAAATATGAAGTAGACGAAGAGTTGTGGTTTGATTAAAGATTAGAAGACACGATATTGCATATTGGGATATATACAAAAACTATTACGTTGTGGTTTGATTAAAGATTAGAAGACACGATATTAAAGAAGCGGTGAGTCAATACCAATCGTTAGTTGTGGTTTGATTAAAGATTAGAAGACACGATATTCAGTTCTTTAACTATCAACGAATTGATTAGTTGTGGTTTGATTAAAGATTAGAAGACACGATATTAAGACCAAAATAGAGAGGTTCATGCCTTTAGTTGTGGTTTGATTAAAGATTAGAAGACACGATATTACTATCAAAGATGTATGTAGATGGTCTTATGTTGTGGTTTGATTAAAGATTAGAAGACACGATATTTTGGTGGCCACTTCAAACCCCTGCCGGATTGTTGTGGTTTGATTAAAGATTAGAAGACACGATATTTGCCTCCGTTAGACGTCATGGCGTTTGGCGGTTGTGGTTTGATTAAAGATTAGAAGACACGATAATCCAGCTTTTAAAACTATAAACCATTACAATGTTGTGGTTTGATTAAAGATTAGAAGACACGATATTTTCCCGGATCTCCTCCAACTGCCGGACATGGTTGTGGTTTGATTAAAGATTAGAAGACACGATATTGGTTGGTCCTGGACCTTCTGATAACGAAGAGCTTAAAGTAAAATATCGTTTAAAAAAATGCTTCTTTTTTGCAGTGATAAGGCAAGATTGAAGCATTTTTTAGTTTAAAACAATTCCAGTTGAGTGGGTAAAGGTTCTTTTGGAACTTCAGCGCGTCCCCAAAAGTTCATGATATTGCCAAATTGTTTATCGGTAATACGTAGGACACTTACCTTACCCAAAGGAGGCAGTAATCGTTTGATCCGTTTTTCATGGACATCAGCACTTTCACTACTGGCACAATGGCGCATATAGACTGAGTATTGCATCATGGTAAAACCATCTTTCAATAGGTTTTTTCTAAAGCTTGCGGCATTTCGCCTGTCCTTGACTGTTTCAGTTGGCAAATCAAAAAATACAAATAACCACATAATTCTATAACCGTTTAGCTCCATAACTTTGGATATTTAATCTTTTTCCTTTCGCCGGTGTAACATTGTTGAAGTGAACTGGCGGTTTTTTGAAGACCGACCATGAGTGGACTTTTTTCGTTTTTGAAATAAACAGTTCTGGTAAGTACCTGAAGCAATTCGGATTTTATCTCTGTGGTCAAATCTTGTTCATCATAATGTTGCATGATAAAATGGACTGCTTCATCAACGGCCGGACGAAA
>Ga0208015_1000317_pt1 | contig 29507 bp, 25 predicted proteins | sample 26BtaG_FD_184101 | JGI IMG/M metagenome (GOLD analysis project Ga0208015, IMG submission 184101) | Marine viral communities from Cariaco Basin, Caribbean Sea - 26B_WHOI_OMZ_CsCl (SPAdes) (version 2) | ecosystem: Environmental > Aquatic > Marine > Oceanic | place: Caribbean Sea: Cariaco Basin...
CATATTAGTAACTTTCGTAAGGTGAAAAACATTCCAGATGTAATTAAGATATTTTATAATATACAAAAGGAAATACCGGCAAAATTAATGATGGTAGGTGAGGGGCCAGAAAAAGCAGAAGCCGAAAAGTTGTGCAAAAAACTTGACATTTTGGATAAGGTAGTCTTTTTTGGCAATAGTCATGAAATTGATAGAATACTTTGCTTTAGCGACTTGTTTTTATTGCCATCGCAAACAGAAAGTTTTGGTTTGGCAGCCTTAGAAGCAATGGCGTCGGGCGTTCCTGTTATCTCAAGTAATACCGGTGGGATTCCCGAAGTAAACATACAAGGTGTTTCGGGCTTTCTCAGCGATGTCAACGATGTGGAAGATATGTCTAAAAATGCGCTTTATATTTTGAGTGATAAAAAAAGGCTCGAAACTTTCAAGCTCAATGCCACAAGAGAATCTGCTAAATTCGCGATTGAAAATGTGGTGCCACAATATGAAGCTATTTATGTTAAAACTCTAAAAGATTGTGAGCTTGTAAAATAAGTTTTATATTTAAATACTCTACCTGCAATCTAATGTTGGGAGTCTAAACTTCATCCTATATGACCACAATAAAAGTCAACTCCCTGCCTGTCTATTTGGTCATAAAGGATTTGGCTGAAGCATTTCAATTACCTTTTCAACTTAATTGTAGGGAATATTTTGTTGAACTCTCAGAGAATATAGGAGAAGGATATATCAAGGCGATGATGCTTGAATCTGGGCTCGGCATTATTGAATACCATTGTAAATTTAAAATGGATGTTGAAATTCAGTTTGTAAAAGATTTCACTCATCCGTTAAAGTTTTTATACTGTACCAAAGGCAGTTTCATTCACCGCTTTTCCAATGAAGAGACACTTCATGATCTTCATGAATTCCAACAAGCTATTGTGGCAAGTCAGCACTATAACGGTCACGTGATAAGTTTCAAAAAGGACCAGGAGATCAATCTTTATAGCTTGGAAATGGACCGAGAGCGCTTTATGCTTTATGACGAATGCTCCTCAGAACTTATAAAATCTGATCTCAACGACATATTTGGTGATGTTTTGGCTAAAAACAGTTTTTACCATGAGGGGTATTACAGTTTGGCTCTTGCCGAAGTTTTTGAACAGATAAATAACTTCAATGACAATTATTTTTTAAGGACTATTTTCATGATTAGCTGCGGGTATCAATTGTTGGGAAACCAAATTGCACAATACCAAGACGATCTGAACAATGAGGAGAATAGGCATGTTTTAAGGCAGTATGAAGTATCCAGGGTAAGAGATGCAGTTCAGTATATTCATCAAAATATAGAAAAAACAAATACAATAAATGATATTTGCCAAGAAGTGGGCCTAACGGAGACCAAACTTCAGGAGGGTTTCAAAATTCTTTATAACTCTACAGTCAATAATTATATCAATGATGCGCGATTGAATCTTGCCTCTCAATTATTAAGGAATACTAATTTTAACATCTCAGAAATCGTATATAAAATAGGCCTGACAAGTAGAAGTTATTTTTCTAAAATTTTTAAGGAAGAATATAAGATGACGCCAACTGAATACCGACAAATGCATATAAAAAACACATAAAAAAACCATCACTATATAATTAATGATGGTTTTATTTTTATGATTATTTCTCTATTTAGAGACATGTATTGCTAAAATCTATATCTGATACCTAAGGCTATATCGAAATCCAAATCGTCATTATAATCATTTCCAAAAGCAATTTCTGGTCTGAAATCCAATGATAGCATTAAAGGGATATCAAAAACGTACTCAATTCCTATATCGCCAGCAATAAATATAAAGGTTTGATTGTCCTTTTTATAGTTATCCTCATATCTTTTGTAACCATAACTTGCAAGACCACCACCTGGACCGGCATACCAGTTAAATCCTCCATCAATATTCCAAACCCATTGGTATATTCCGGCAAGTTTAAACCCGTCATAGTCACTACCGTTTCTTAGTCCCAAATCCAACTCCAAACGGTTGTTGGAGCCAAGGGCACGTTGGTATGAAACTTCAGCACCAAAACCATCACTGTCACCAATACGTAAACCAATGGCGTTGTCAGCAATATCTTGCGCATTCATAAACATAGTGCCTCCAACAAAGGCAATAGCGATTAAAAATATTTTCTTCATAATTTAAGTTTTAAAGTTTTAACAAAAATACACCTCGTATTGATATCCGAAAGAAATTATAACGCCAACTTTGTGTTAAAATTGACTAATTACCTCTAAATTTATAACAAAATTTTAATATAAATAGAGTTTTAAAAAAAGTGATGGTAAAAGAGTCAAATAAAATGTTAATAGAGCTCAAAAGTCAGTTGGAAGGGCAGCTGTTTACTGACGATTTAATGAAAGCGCTGTATGCAACAGATGCTTCTGTATATAGAAAACTACCCTTAGCTGTAGCCTATCCTAAAACTGTTGAGGATTTAAAATTGCTTATCCAATTTGCCAATACCAATTCAGCTTCACTTATTCCAAGAACTGCAGGTACATCTTTGGCAGGACAATGTGTTGGTGAGGGAATTGTGGTTGATGTTTCCAGGCATTTTACCAAAATTATAGACATCAATGAGAAGAATAGAACGGTTACCGTTCAGCCAGGAGTTGTAAGAGATGAGCTCAACAACTACTTAAAACCTTTTGGGCTTTTTTTTGGCCCAAATACCTCCACTTCCAACCGCTGTATGATTGGGGGAATGGTGGGAAATAATTCGTCAGGAACCACTTCAATCCAGTATGGTGTTACCAGAGATAAGGTTTTGAAAATGAAAACCTTGCTTAGCGATGGGAGCGAAGTCATCTTTGAAAACACCACCAAAACTGAATTCTTTGAAAAAATGAAATTGAGCACTTTGGAAGGGCAAATTTATCAAACTATATATAAGGAGCTTCATCCAGAAGATGTTCAAAAGCGAATAACTGCAAATTTCCCAAAGCTTGAAATCCATAGAAGAAATACAGGCTACGCCATTGATGAACTTCTGAAAAGTATTGTTTTTCAGGAAGGTTCTACAGACTTCAATATGTGCAAGTTGTTATCTGGAAGTGAGGGAACGTTAGCCTTTACTACCGAAATAGTATTGCAATTAGACCCGCTGCCACCTAAAGAAAGTATAATGGTTGCGGCGCATTTTGACAGTATAGAAAATTGTTTGCTGAGTGTTGAACTGACCATGCAACACAATCTTTTTACTTGTGAAATGATGGACAAAACTATTTTGGATTGTACTAAGCAAAATAAAACCCAGGCTGAAAACAGGGCGTTTATTGTTGATGATCCCAAAGCCATATTAATGTGTGAGGTTCGGGCAGAATCTTTTGAAGCCGTCGAAAAGCAAGCTGAACATTTGGTAAAAGCCATCCAGGAATCTGGATTAAGTTATGCTTGGCCTGTTCTTGTTGGACCTGAAATTGAGAAAGCCGTTGAGTTAAGAAAAGCAGGACTGGGACTCTTGGGGAATATAGTTGGTGATAGAAAATCGGCAGCTTGTATTGAGGATACCGCGGTTGCATTGCCTGATTTGGCCAACTATATTGGTGAGTTTACGCAATTGATGAAAGATCATAATCAGGAAGCGATTTATTACGCACATGCCGGAGCGGGAGAATTACACTTAAGACCAATTCTCAATCTTAAAAAAAGCGAGGATGTAGCCATGTTCAGACAAATAACAACAGATGTGGCGCATTTGGTAAAAAAATATCAAGGCTCCATGAGTGGAGAACATGGCGATGGGATTGTGAGGGCAGAATTTATTCCATTAATGATTGGAGAGGAGAATTATCAATTGTTGAGGCGTATAAAAAAAGCCTTTGATCCTCAAAACATCTTCAATCCTGGAAAAATTGTTGATGCTTACCCAATGGATGAGAATTTACGCTATCAACCTGATAGAACTGAACCGGAAATTGATACCATGATGGACTTTTCGGCTTCTATGGGCATCTTGAGGGAAGCTGAGAAATGTAATGGCTCCGGCGATTGCAGGAAATTACCAGAATTTGGCGGCACTATGTGTCCGAGTTATAGAGCAACTCGCAATGAAAAAGATACGACAAGAGCAAGGGCCAACGCCTTGCGTGAATTTTTGACAAATTCAGAGAAGGCCAATAAGTTTGACCATAAAGAATTAAAGGAGGTTTTTGACCTTTGCCTGAGTTGTAAAGCATGCGCTAGTGAATGTCCAAGTAGTGTGGATGTTGCAAGTTTAAAAGCGGAGTTTCAATACCAATATCAAAAGGCAAATGGTGTCTCATTGAGAACAAAATTGTTTGCCTATAATAATACTCTGAATGGATTTTCAAGTGTATTTCCGCAGATGACAAATTTCTTTTTCAAAAACAGATTAACCTCATCAATGATAAAGAATACTTTCGGAATTGCAAAAGAAAGATCACTTCCATTGATTTCAAATAAAAGTTTAGATAAGTATATAAGGTCAATTGACAATCAAGTAATTGAGTCAAATAACATTAAAACAATTTATTTTTTTAACGATGAATTTACCAATCATTTGGATACACCGATTGGACAGGATGCGATAGAACTTTTGACACGTCTGAATTATAATGTAAAGTTTGTTTCCCATTCAGAATCTGGACGTTCGTTTATATCCAAAGGGCTTTTGGAGCAAGCCAAAAAAATGGCCAATAAGAATGTTGCCGTTTTTAAAGATTTGATTTCTGCCGAAACACCATTGGTTGGAATTGAGCCTTCGGCTATTTTGACGTTTACGGATGAGTACCCAAGGCTGGCAGATGATAGGGTAGCCGCGCAAAATATCGCAAAACACACCTTATTGATTGAGGAGTTTATCCAACAGGAGATCAACTTGGGGCATATTAAGGCATCACAATTTACCAAGGAGGAAAAGATCATAAAGTTCCATGGCCATTGTCACCAAAAAGCCTTACGCAATCAATTGTCCAGCTTTACAATTCTTAATTTTCCTGAGAATTATAAAGTTACCATAATTCCGAGTGGTTGCTGCGGAATGGCAGGGAGTTTTGGGTATGAAAAGGAGCATTATGAGGTCAGTATGCAAATTGGTGAGCAAACCTTGTTCCCTGCGGTGAGAAAAGCTTCGGAGACAGCTATTATCTCAGCAAATGGTACGAGTTGCAGGCACCAAATCATGGATGGCACACAAAGAGAAGCCTTGCATCCTATCACAATTTTGAAGCGAGCTCTGTTGTAGGCTTAGGATTTAGGGCTGATAAACTGAGTTTGAACCTCATATTCAATGCTTTGTTGGTGGAGGGCTTAATTGTGGATTCAGAATGAGTGTTCCATGGAATAATTGTTAGCTTTTATGAAGGAATTGTTATCTTTCGGCAATTAAAAATTCAAAAAACCTTTTAAAATTCTATTTTTGTTTCTCTCAGAATACAATTACATTAGCACAAAATAATATCTATGGCAGGAAACTCCTTCGGAAAATTGTTTAAACTCACAACTTTTGGTGAGTCTCACGGCGTAGCCATTGGTGGCGTAATAGATGGTTGTCCATCAGGAATACATTTAGATTTTGAAGCCATTCAATCAGAAATGGACCGCCGAAAACCAGGACAATCTGATATCGTCACCCAGCGCAAAGAATCAGATGTGGTTGAGTTCCTATCAGGAATTTTTGAAGGCCAGACCACAGGCACTCCAATTGGCTTTATCATCAAAAACACCGATCATAAATCAAATGATTATTCTCATATAAAGGACGTTTACCGTCCAAGTCACGCCGATTACACCTACGACAAAAAGTACGGTGTTCGTGATTATAGAGGTGGCGGACGAAGTTCTGCACGTGAAACCGCTTGCCGAGTTGTTGCAGGGGCCATTGCAAAGCAAATGTTGAAAGATGTTAAAATTCATGCTTTTACTTCATCTGTTGGCGACATTTTTTTAGAAAAGCCTTATCAGGATCTTGACTTTTCAAAGATTGAAACTAATACTGTACGTTGTCCGGATGAAGTCGTTGCAAATCAGATGATTGAAAGAATTAGAGAGATTAGAAAACAAGGCGATACCATTGGTGGAACCGTCACTTGTGTGATTCACAATCTACCTATCGGACTTGGAGAACCTGTCTTTGATAAATTGCATGCCGAGCTCGGCAAGGCTATGTTGTCCATCAATGCCGTGAAAGGTTTTGAATATGGTAGCGGATTTTGTGGCGCCAAAATGAAAGGAAGTGAGCACAATGATCAATTCAATGAAGATGGAAGCACCAAAACCAATTTATCAGGAGGTATTCAAGGTGGAATCAGCAATGGAATGGATATTTACTTTAGAGTGGCATTCAAACCAGTAGCCACGATTATTCAGAAACAAAACACTCTTGACAATAAAGGAGATATTGTAGAGATGCAGGGAAAAGGACGACATGATCCTTGTGTAGTGCCAAGAGCAATTCCTATTGTTGAGGCTATGGCTGCATTGGTTCTGGCGGATTACACACTCCTGCGCAGGCAGGAGTCTCATGAATAAAAGAAGGAGCCTTTAGCTTCCGAAAATTACCCTTAATTAAAAATTAAGAGATTCCCGCCTTCGCGGGAATGAAAATAATAGTTACATGAAAAAACTAGCACTACATTGGAAAATCGTCATTGGAATGGTCCTTGGTATTATATGGGCGCTATTATCCAGTTATATGGGCTGGAGCTCATTTACCATCAACTGGATTGATCCATTTGGTACTATTTTTATCAATTTGTTGAAATTGATTGCGGTCCCATTGGTATTGTTTTCCATAATAGGCGGTGTTGCCAATATTGGAGACCCGTCAAGCTTGGGAAGAATGGGAGGAAAGACCTTGCTTCTTTACCTCTTGACAACGGTATTTGCGATTTCGTTAGGTTTAATCTTAGTCAACACAATAAAGCCAGGGAAGCTTATTGACGAGCAAAGCCGGATAGACAACCGAATCAATTATGAAATATGGGCCAGCTCACAGGGTCACGAAATAAAAGATGGCATCAATTATCTCGAGGATCCAGAATTTTTTCAGAGAGCCCAAGAGATTTCAGAGCTGACTAAACAAGATTTAAAGGAGGTTTCAGTATCAGATAAAATTGCAACGGCAGATAAACGTAAGGAAACTACACCATTACAACCATTGATTGATATTGTTCCGGACAATTTTTTCTATTCTCTTTCCAACAACGGCTTGATGTTGCAAATTATATTTTTTGCGATTTTCTTTGGTGTCTGTCTTTTGTTTATTCCAGATGAAAAATCGGCTCCTGTTTTAAAGTTGGTAGATGGTATTAATGAGGTGTTTCTTAAAATGGTAGATTTGGTAATGCAGGCAGCCCCATTTTTTGTTTTTGCCCTGTTGGCAGGTGTTGTAAGCAAAATGGCTGGGGATGATATTGGAAAGGTCGTTGAAATATTTAAAGGTTTAAGTTGGTATTCCTTAACCGTTCTTACCGGCCTTTTGGTCATGATCTTCATAACCTATCCTTCGATTTTAAAGACATTTGTTAAAAAGATTCCTTATGTTGGTTTTTTTAAGGCAATGAGTCCCGCACAAACTTTAGCATTCTCTACTTCAAGCAGCGCTGCAACACTTCCAGTAACTATGGAATGTGTTGAACAAAATCTTGGTGTTGACAAGAAAATAAGCAGCTTTGTTTTGCCAATTGGTGCTACGGTAAATATGGATGGGACCAGTTTATATCAAGCTGTGGCCGTCATTTTCTTGGCCCAATTGCATATGATTGATTTGACTATAGGACAGCAATTAACTGTGGTGATGACCACCACCCTGGCCTCAATAGGCTCTGCGGCTGTGCCAAGTGCCGGTTTGGTAATGCTGATTATCGTATTGGATTCCGTAGGACTCAATCCCGCTTGGATTGCCATTATTTTCCCTGTTGACCGTATTCTCGATATGTTTAGAACAGTAGTTAACGTAACTGGTGATGCCACTGTTTGCGCTATAATAGCAAACGGGGAGAACATGTTGGAATACGATGACGATAAGGATCCAACGGAAACTTTCGATGTAAAATCGTAATATCAAATATGCGCAGCGCGCCTTCTGTTGATACGATTTTTTATTGCCGCAAAATTAAAGATGACGATAGAGATAATGATCAGAAGATAACAAATAGCTTCAATCAGGCTGACCTTCTCATCAAAATAAAAAATGGCGAGCATGAAATTAATGAGCGGATTCAAATAAATGAATACGCCCACCACTGAAGAGTTCAGTCCTCTTAAAGCATAAATATTAAGAAACATCGGGATGATGGTAAATACTACGGCGATAAGCGCCAACATTCCGTAAAAAAATGGTGTTTTTTCGTTGGGAGAATCATAAGTGATTATGAACGGCAATAGAAAAATCACCGCAAAAAACACTTGGCAGGTCAGAACTAAAAAACGATCCATTTCCTGATTTTTACGTTGCAGGACCAAATACAAGGCATAGGTAAAAGCAATGATCATACTGTAAAACAAATTCGTAAAATTCCCCAAAGAGAGTAGCAGACATCCAATCAAACTCAAAATCACAGAGACCCATTGCAATTTGAAAAGTTTTTCCTTGAGCAATAAATAGGCTAAAACCATGGTCAAGATGGGACAGATCAGATAGGCCAAGGAGGTAGCGCTAACACTCACATTATTCATCACATAGATATAAATATACCAATTGAGAGCCAAAAACAGGCCACTCAGCACATTGATGATGACGATCCGACGTTTATCCTTTGCTGTTATCGATTTAAACAGCTTTATATTTGTTTTCAATGCCTTAGGACGAAGTGCCAAGGATACAAACAGCATGATGAGGACAGAACCTATGGTTCGATAGCTAAGAATATCAAAAGCCGAGAAAGAATCAAGAGACTTCAGTACAAGACTAAAAAATCCCCAAATACTAAAGGCTGTGATGACGGCAATATAATACTTTGATTTCATTACGAGGTGTTCCAACAAGCGTGCAAAGGTATTCTAAAAAAACATGTACATCATCTTAATGTCCCTTAAAAAATGACGTTTTTCTAAGATCACATTTTGGATAAATAAAGGTATCTTAACTATTATTTATCATTTTGATTGGAGACTAACAGAACATTATTTGATAAATTTGTTAAGATGTGAGAATTTTATGTCATATAAAAAGCTCTAAAGTTCTTATAAATTACGACTTATGCAAAAACTATCCATTGTTGACATTATATCAAAAATAGAAAACGAGGAATTGTTTCAAGCGGTGGCTTCTGATTACTCTTTCACTATAAAAATTGACGATTACGTTCCTTATGCTTGTGCAGCTGTACACAACGGGCACCAATTTCGTAAGGAACTTTGGCCTAAATGTCTGCATACCGAATATGACCGCTGGTATGAGGAAGATCCAAAGACCAAAACGATGTTGAAGCCTCATCCTATTGTGATTTCGGGAATGGACTCCAGATTTGAATACGATTTGAATAGAGATCCTAAGAATGCTATATATGAAGACGCTTGGGGAAAACAACTCTGGAAAGAGCCCTTGACCGAAGACGAAAAATCACGAAGTCTTGAAAAACATCAGAACTTTTATAAGGTGGTTCACGCACTTATCAGAAAATTAGAACTTAAATTTGGATGTTGTGTAGTCTATGATTTGCATAGTTATAATTGGAAGCGTTGGGATAGGGAAGTGCCAACTTGGAATTTGGGAACCTCAAACATTGATAATAAGCGCTTTGATAATGCAATAGAAGCTTGGCGAGAACAGTTGTCCAAAATTAAGTTGCCAAATGGTATCCCGACCACATCCAAAATCAATGACACGTTTCAAGGCAACGGTTATTTTCTAAAATTTATTACCAACAATTTTAAGAACACTCTAGTTCTGGCTACTGAAGTGGCAAAGGTTTACTGTGATGAAACGGACCAAATCATCTATCCAGAAGTTGTATCTGCCATCAGAAAAGGCTTAAAGAAGCAATTGCCCGAACATGCTTTAAATTTCTATAATATATACTCCAATTAAATGATCAAAGAACATCAAATAGATGCTGAATTAGTACAAACCATATGCAATAAAATTTCCGACAATGTTCCTGTAAATGCGGAGTTGCCAAAAAAAGGATTGCTTCATATTGACAAACTGCTTCCTTTTATTTGTGTATATAGATACAAGGTCATGGATGTTTATTTCACGAGGCTTTTAAAGACACAAGCTTCTTATTTGATTGTTGAAGATAGTATTGATATTTCACATCTATTGGAAGCTATCAGATTGATTACTTCTGAAAAGTTTGAAGCTTTTTTAATTTTAGAATTGTGGCCCAATAAAGATGTATTAAAAAACCAATTCCAAATTTACGGACCAAAGAACAAATCAATGGAGACTGTAAATGCACTTGAGGAAGGATTTAATGAAATAAAAAAAACAGTATCAAATGTTAGCACAAAATTTATTTCAACAGAATTCAGGCATCCAAAACACCTAACACCATTGGTGGATGTCAATACTTCCAAAAAGCTAGGAACCCTTGTTATTGGTATTTCAATTCCTGCAGTTTATCAAAATCCTGAAACGGATGAGCTTTTTTCTTTGTTTTTCAGGAAATTCTATACCATTTTTTCTGAAACTATTAAGCGAGCGGTCTATGAATTTATAAGGGTGCAGACTACTGATGTTTTTGAAAATTATTTGATGCTTGGCAAGACTCACATTGATGCTGTGACCCTTTCTTCTGATACTAAAATTGCAGAAATTAGTGAACGAATGTCCTTTCTGTTAAGGGTGACACCGGTAAACAGTAACGAGGAATGGGAAAAATTTGAACAAAATGAATTTACAACCACACCATCATTCAAATATCGATTGATTGCGATAGATCCTGAACTCGAAAAACGTAAGCTTTTCAACATTCCGATAGATCTTGTTGAAGACCCCACCATTGCATTTATACTCCGAGGAAAACGTCTCGAAATTGAAAAGCAATTGATCATGCTTGAGGAGCGTGGTTCCGATAACTTTCGATTTATTGGTGAAAGTCTTTATGGAGTGATCCGAGAAGATGTTATGGACGCTGCAAAACACATTTTGGCAACTTATCCAAATGGTGAGATCATTCAAGGTTCGAAGCGATTTAATAGTTCAGAATTTGCAGATCGCGCACAAAGAGAAATAGATTATTATGCAGCGAAATTTCCTGATTTGGATCTTGGCATTGAAGTTAGGGATGATGTAGCCGGCATCATGGTGTCAAAATCGAAATTGCTCATCAATAATGAAATGAATTTAGATGCGAATCGATGCGATGCGTTGATTCAGCATGAAATCGGCACCCACATTCTGACTTATTGCAATGGTAAAAGTCAACCGTTAAAACAAATGTACGAAGGCTTTGAAGGCTATGATCAGCTACAGGAAGGCTTAGCGGTGATCGCTGAATATTTGGTAGGCGGATTGACCGTAAACCGTTTACGACTTTTGGCTGGACGTGTTATAGCCGTACAGTCTATGATAGACAATGCCAGCTTTATCGAAACCTTTAATTTGTTAAGAGAATCTTATGCTTTTCCAAATCGTGTAGCTTATTATATAAGCATGCGTGTTTACAGAGGGGGCGGACTTACTAAAGACGCCGTTTATCTTGCGGGACTTATTGATTTGATGCGTTACCTAGAAAAAGGCGGGCGGCTTGAACCTCTTTATACGGGTAAGTTTAATACTACCCATATTGCCTTGATTGAAGAATTGCTTTACAGAAACGTACTGAAGCAACCTGTATTACCCGCTTTTTTGGAACGTAATGAGGTAAAGGAACGCTTAAAAAAGTTAAGGAAGGGGATGAATATTGTTGATCTTGTAAAATAAAATAAGAAAAACATGAAAATAGGATTTATAATTAATGATCACGCTACAGAAAAGTGGAATTATACGACTCCTGCTTTGGGGTACGCAGCGTATAAAAGAGGACATGAAGTGTTTTTTATTGGTGTTGGTGAATTGTCGTATGCGTCAAAAGGACATCTTTCTGTAAGATGTAAAACTATAAAAGATAGAACTTTTAAAGGCGAGGAAACTTACTTTAAAGCCGTTCAGAAAGAGGAATTTGTCAATGTGTCATCAAAAGAACTGGATGTTTTGTTCTTGAGGAACAATCCAGCAGATGAAATCAATGAGCGGGATTGGGCTTATAATGCGGCCTTTATATTTGGAGAAATCGCCATGAGAAATGGTGTGTTGGTACTTAACCACCCTAGCAGTTTAGCTGGGGCGGTGAATAAAATGTACTTTCAGCATTTCCCAGAGATTCTACGTCCAAAAACGATCATCACCCGAGACCATAATGAAATAAAGGAGTTTTTTAAAGAACAGAAACAGAAAATGATTCTCAAACCATTACAGGGCTCTGGTGGGACAAATGTATTTATGATGGATAAAAAAAACGAACATAATCTATCACAAACTATTGATGCCATTTGTCGTGACGGCTTCGTGATTGCCCAAGAATATCTTACTGAAGCTAAAGGAGGCGACACACGACTGTTCCTAATGAATGGCGAGCCATTGAAGGTCGATGGTCAATATGCCTTAATGCAACGCGTCAATGCCTCTGGAGATATTAGAAGTAACATTCATGCAGGTGGGAAACCTGAAAAAGTAAAGATGACCGACCAGATTATGGAACTCGCAGATATTGTCAGACCAAAACTGGTTCAAGACGGAATGTTCTTGGTGGGGATTGATATTGTAGGATCTAAACTCATGGAAATAAACGTTTTTAGCCCAGGAGGCTTAAATGTGATGGGTCAAATGTATGATACTGATTTTGCAACGCCAGTTATTGAATCAATAGAAAGAAAAGTCTATTATAGAAGTATGTATGGTGACTACTTGTATAATAGCAGATTGGCAACCCTTTAATACCAAGCCTCAGAACAAGTTATTTATATTGAATCGTACCTATGTTTAGGCGATATAGGAGAGTCACCATTTATTTATTTGGTCCATCCCTAAGATGGCGTGAATCAAGCTTATACATAGGTTTACCCTCAGGTTATTCAGTAATTCTGACGATAGCGTCCTAGTTCTTGAAGCTCCCATTAAGAAATGGAAATATATCGCAAAAGGTTAAATTAATTTTTAACTAATGGCATTTTATTTTCGTACGTGAGAAATCGTCTGAAAAGAACTAAAAAATGTCATTTGTAGAAGATATTGACATCCTTTTTTGGTTAATCAAATATTTCAATGCATACAACGACTATTTTATTTGAGCACAAGTCCATTGTGTAATTTTATCGCAGCAAAACAATGTGCTATTAATCAATTTATTATTCCCTCAATAATATTTAAAATTTTAAATTAATTTAGTTTTTAAGTAGTTGTTAAATGAAAAAAGTCCTTTTCCGAGGACTTTTTTTGTTATAGGAATTTTGACTTTAATTCCTTTGTGGGAATCATACATTCTTCCTTTTTACCATACCATTTATATCTGTTTTGTGCAATGAAGTCGTAAACCCAATTTCTGATGAATGCAGGGACAATCAAAAATACGACCATCAAATGTCTTGGAAACCCTAATTTTGATGCAATTTTTAAAGCTGCGGTCGATTTATAGGAAATACCATTTTCTGGCGAATAGAGTAAAATAGAATCCATTTTATCAGTATCGACACCATATTTTTTAATAATGGCTTGTCCAACTTCTCCCTGCAATGTTGTATATCGAAACAGATCGTTTTTATCGTGTTTGATGACATATTGCACCGAGGCATCACAAAGATTACAGACCCCGTCAAAAAGAATGAGTTGTTTGTTTTTTTCCAAGTCTATAGACATGATATTTTATTTATTAAACACATTTATTTGTCTGCTTACTGCCGACTGCTTATTGCCGACTGAACACTGCCCACTTATTTCTTAACCGCTTCCACCAATTCCAGTTGATCCACACTTACATTGGTCGTAAACATACCGTAGTTGATAACGGCCTTGTTTTTTTCAAGTTTATCAATACTGCCAATAGCTCTTCCGTCCTGTAACCTTACGCGATCGCCAATTTTAAAAATGGGAGTTGGTTTTGGGGCAGCCTCTACTTTTTTCTTGGCGGCTTTCTTTTTTTCACGGATGACCTCTACAGTTTTTTCGGCTTCCTTGATCACCTTTCGTTCTTTGGCTTTTTGAACTTTTTTTGCCTTGGCCGAAACTTTTTTTCGTTTGGAGTTTTCGATTTGGACAATTTTGAACAATTCAGCCATTAATTCACGTTTTTGATTATTATTAAAATACCGCTCCGCCAAATCATCCAATTTTTGTCCCAAATAAATCAGACGTTGATTGCTGTCATACAGTTCTTGATAGCTCTCTAATTTTTTTTGTATTTTCAGATTGATTTCTTCTAATTTTTCAGCCTCGTTTAATTTCTTTTGTTCGTTGACCTTGAGAGAGCGTTCCGTCTTTTCGAGCTTGGAACGTTCTTTTTGGAGTTTGGCAATTGTAGCATCGAACCTCACTTTTCCACGTTCAATCTTCTTTTTTGCACGATTGATCAAACTATACGGGATGCCATTTTTTTGTGCCACTTCAAAGGTAAAAGAACTTCCAGCCTGACCCAAGGCAAGTTTGAACATTGGCTCCAAGCTTTTTTCATCAAACATCATATTGGCATTTTGCATAAATGGCAATTCGTTGGCCAAAACTTTGAGGTTGGAGTAGTGGGTGGTGATAATTCCGTAGGCCTCTCTATGATAAAATTCTTCCAAGAAGGTTTCTGCTAATGCGCCACCCAATTCTGGATCACTTCCAGTACCAAACTCATCAATCAAGAAAAGAGTATTTTTATTGCACTTCTTTAAGAAATAATTCATCTGTTTCAATCGGTAACTATACGTACTTAAATGATTTTCTATGGATTGATTATCACCTATGTCCGTTAGAATTCGATCAAACAAACAAATTTTACTTCGTTCATGAACCGGAATTAAAAGGCCGCTTTGCAACATCACCTGTAATAAACCAACTGTTTTTAGAGTAATACTTTTTCCACCGGCATTTGGTCCTGAAATTACAATAATCCTATTTTCTGGATGTAACTCTATAGATTGAGGAAAGGTTTTTATGTTTTTCTTTTGATTCGAAATATAAAGTAACGGATGGATTGCATCTTTTAGGTGATAGTCTTTATTTTCCGTAACTTCTGGTAAAAGTGCATTAATGGATTTTGCGTATTTTGCTTTTGCGAAAATCACATCCAATTCAGTTAGAAACGTCTGATAATTCTTTAAAAGTTCACGGTACGGCCTCATAAAGTCAGTCAACTGTTTTAAGATTCTGTTGACTTCTTCAGTTTCTTCAAATACTAAATTATTGAGTTCTCGGGTATATCTAAATGTCGCTTCTGGCTCAATATACACAATGCTTCCTGTTTTGCTTCCACCTAAAATAGCACCTTTGACCTTGCGGCGGTACATGGCTTTGACTGCCAGGACCCGCTTGTTTTCAACGACAGATTCTTTGATGTCATCTAAATATTCCTGGGCACTGTAAGCGTTCAATGCCGACATAAAGCTTTGGTTGATCTTACCTCTAACGCTATTGATTTCCTGTCTCAGTTTAAATAGTTCATCAGACGCATTGTCTTTTACATCTCCAAAACGATCAATGATGCCATCTATTTGCTGAATCAATTCGTTGGTAATTGGAATTGGTGAGGAAAACTCAAAGAGATTTGGATAGTATTCCTTAAACTTCTTCAAAAAACCTATAATATCATTACTGGTGATAGAAATGGCTTTTATTTTCTTAAAACTCCCCGTTTCCAGGAATGAGTTTTCTATTTTTAAAAATTGGATTTCTTTGGTGATGGGCTCAAATCCATGATTCGGAATACGATTGTCATTCTCAAAGGACGCTAAATAATCGTTGGTCAGCCATAAAGCTTGCATTATATCTTCCTTTTTGCGGAAAGGAGTGATCTGTAAGGCCTTTTCAGTCCCTAAATGGGTCAAGCAATGCTCCGCCATTTGGTTTAAGACGGTATAAAATTCGATATCTTTTAAGGTTTTATCTTGAATATGCATGCTTTTCTAAGGAATCTTTAATTAAGTTCAAATTTAAGGAAATTTAAAGTTTTGGAATCTATATTTTATCACATCCAGAAAATCACCTTATTTTTATCGAAAACAAAAAGTTCATTATGGACATAAATCTGCATTCCAGCTGGGAAAAACATTTGCAATCGGAGTTTAATAAACCCTATTTCAAGGAATTAATGGCATTTATTGAATTGGAATATGAAACGTACACTTGTTACCCAAAAAAGGAAGACATCTACAATGCATTCAATTGGTGCCCATTTGATCAAGTTAAAGTAGTCATTATAGGTCAAGATCCCTATCACGGTGCTGGGCAGGCCAATGGTTTGTGTTTTTCGGTTAACGAAGGAATTACGCATCCGCCTTCCCTCAAAAACATCTTTAAGGAATTGGAGGCTGATTTGAGTAATCCATATCCTGTCTCAGGAAATTTAGAGCCGTGGGCAAAACAGGGTGTCCTTTTGCTCAACGCGACTTTAACGGTAAGGTCTGGAGCAGCTGGCAGTCATCAAAAGCATGGCTGGGAAATCTTTACGGACCGTGTAATCAAAACAATAAATGAACAAAAAAAGAATGTGGTTTTTTTACTATGGGGAAGTTACGCCCAGAAAAAGGCTAAATTTATTGATGCCTCAAAACACACTATTTTTACTTCGGGTCATCCTTCCCCTTTAAGTGCCAATAGAGGATATTGGTTTGGAAATAAATGTTTTAGTAAAACTAACTCCCAGTTGGTGCAAGTTCCTGCGTCTCCGATTGATTGGGAACTGAAATAGGACGATTGATGGGTTTTGCTTCAGAAATGACCTTTTTTGTAGTTCTGTTGCAACTGAATTTTAGAAGTAGGAAATTTAAAACAACCAAAGAACCAAGGATTAAAATAATTGTCATGTCAATATCTGTTTAAGTATGCCAGGGGGTATTACTGCGATTCGGACTACAAATGTAATTAATTTTGAGACAATTCCCCCCTGAATCATAAGGAAACTTAATTAAACGTTAATGCTAAAGCCATCAACTTATACGTTTTTTACAATGTCATGGTAAGGTCTTTGTTCTGAAAGAATATCAAGCTTTATTAATTTCTGCTGCACCTTATTTATGGTTGCTTTATCCACATTGCTCTGGGACCATTCTGTTAAACTAAGCCATTCTTGAACGTCATCCAACTGTAGTTCATATCTGTTGGCAATCATCTTATCAATACTTGGAATTTCCTTAAAATCGATCGTCGTATTATTGATGATTTCCAGAATAATCTTTACGATATTCTCATGGGTTTCCAGAAATTCATTTCTTACGGCAATTACAAAGCAAGGCCAAGGGGTAGGACAGTGGCCAATGCGTCTAAATACTCCCGAATCCACAATGGGTTTTGTCATAAATTTCTCCCACATAAAATAATCGGCATCGCCATTGCTTAATGCATTAACGGCACCATCTAAATCCTGTATGACATTAAAATTGAGATCTGTGTCCAAGTCCCAATTATGATTTTCGGCGTTTATATACGCCATTAGATGAGATCCAGAGCCGTATCTACTGATGGCACAGCGTTTTCCTTTTAGTTCTTCAATAGATTTAAACTCTGATCCTGCAGCTACATGGACTCCCCAGATAAGAGGCGTTTCTACGAAAACCTGAACAACTTTGCTTGGGTTCCCTTCTGCAATATCCTTAACAATTCCTTCAGTCAAAATAACGGCCATGTCAATTTCTCCAGTCCGAAGGGCTTCGTTCATAGCGCCAGTACCTCCAGGATAATCTTCCCAACGTAGATTAATATTCTCTTTCTTATACTCACCATTTTTTAGCGTTAAATACCACGCAAGATTAAAGTGTTCAGGTACACCACCAATTTTTACTGTCGTCATTGAGAATTTTATTTATCCACTCCACAATCCAATTTTTAATGGAGTTGGAGTCCGTTTTTTATGTTTTTGATTAGGTTTTTTGTCCTTTTGAATTATTCTACCAGCTTGTCCAATGTATAAATTATCAAATCATTGACAAGGCTGGTTGGGTCCTTGCTGAACTCGCCAGTAGCCCTATTGGCAATTATGGCATTCATTGATAAAGCTTTGTGGCCCAAAAGTGCAGATATTCCATACATCCCAGCAGTTTCCATTTCTAAATTAGTGATGGGCATGCCGTTATAATCAAAACTTGCCAATTTATGATTAAGATTGTCATCCTGAAGCGGAAGTCTTAAAATACGTCCTTGTGGTCCATAAAAACCAACATTGGTAGCTGTAAAACCTTTAACCGTTTTGTTCGAACTGAATTTATTGTACAATCCTTCATGACATCTTACAATATAAGGCTTCGATTTTAAAGGACTCCAATTGGTATGCTTTATTAAGGCTTCAGAAATTTTTGGATGTTGAATGTGTTCACTTTTATAAAAATGCAATAAACTGTCAAAGCCTGCGGCATAATCACTGATCAGAAAAGAATTTAAAGGGATGCTTTTTTGAATGGAGCCAGAGGTTCCAATTCTAATAATTTCCAAGGAAGTAAGTTTATCTTTGATTTCTCGTTTTTCTAAATCGATATTGACCAAGGCATCCAACTCATTGAATACAATATCGATATTATCAGTTCCAATTCCTGTGGAAATCACCGTGATCCGTTTGCCTTTATAGGTACCTGTCTGTGTGTGAAACTCTCTTTTTCTTTGCTGAAATTCAATGTCGTCAAAATGTTGGGTTACGCGGTCTACGCGGTCAGGGTCACCAACAGTGATAATTGTTGTGGCGAGATGTTCAGGTCGAAGGTTAAGATGATAGACACTCCCATCCGGATTGATTATGAGTTCTGATGATTTTATTGACATTAGCTTTTTTTAATTAGTTTGTTTTCAATTTTACTAAATTGAAAATCATTTTTTTTGACGCCTCCATAGATCATTTTAGAAGGTAATTCTGCTGAGAAATTAGCTAGTTGCGCTATGGCATCATATCCTTTTCGGTTGAGAACAATTCGGTTTTCTTCCTCAATATAAAAAATACCCAGTCTGTCAATCATTCTTTCAATCTGAAGATCAGTAAAACCATAATAACCTTGAAAATTGAGGATATATCCCAATAAATGCCTTTTTGATGTGATATTCTGGTCTGTAATCATATGAAGCGTATGGGTTTCTAAAGTTGAAAGCCCCGTTTTGGAATCAGGAAATCGTTCTAAATGTGCTTTTAAGCAATTGCTCAAATAGGGAAAGGAAGATTTCTGAACAATAAATGGTTTAAATAGATTGTGATCCTGACCACAATAAATTCGCCATAATGAGCCCATTAATTCAATATCCTCCTCGGATAACTTAATTTTGTTTTCATATTCCTTGCGGAGTTGATCAGGTTTTAAATCTGCCAAAGCTTTAAGTTCTTTTTCACCTTTTACTCTACCGCTACACACCAAATACAGTGGGATATCAATTTTCTTTTGTTTCAAAAGGTTGATAATAGCCATTAAATTGATATGACAAAACAAATCGTATTCAAACCATAGGATGATTTCTTCAAACTGATCGGTATGGTTCAAAATGTCCAATTCGCTTCTAAGCTCGGCTTCAGCGATTTCAATATCATAAAATTCAGACAAAAACTCCTTTCGTAGATTAAAAAACTCTTCGGTTTCAATTTCTTCTGTGGTTGGACCTTCACAGAGCATTTCCTGCCAGGTCAAAAAATCGCCTTCTATTCCTAGTTCATTCAAATAATCGGTCAGATTATTGCCGTTGGTAATATGTAAAATTTCGAATCCCATTAACCTCCTACGCGTTTTACTGTAAATCCTTTTTCTTTTAAGATTTCCATAATTTTATCTCTATAATCTCCTTGAATAATTATTTTATCGTCTTTAAAGCTTCCACCAACACTTAGTTTAGTTTTCAGTTCTTTTGCCAATATCTTGAAATCCTCAGTAGCACCGGTATAACCTTCTATAATCGTGATGGGTTTCCCTTTTCGTTTTTCATATTTACAAATCATAGGGTCATCCTGCAGCCATATATTCGATGGTTCGATTTCTGGAGTCTCTTCAGGGGTGTGTTCTGGGAACAGCTTTTTGAGTTGGTCTTGTAAATCCATGTTTTCAGTCTTCTGGTATTCCCGGCTTCACAAACGCTACAGACGGGCAGGCAGTCTTCAGTTTTCAGTTGCATGGCTGCCCACTGGAAACCGTAAACTGCCAACTATTTCTTAATCAATCCTAATTCTATTAAACGCTCATGCAAAAACTCTCCAGCGGTAATGTCCTCAAACTGTTTAGGGTTGTCTTCATCAATGCAGCTTTCTAAAACATCCAATTTCATTTCGCTGATTGGGTGCATAAAAAACGGAATGGAATAGCGTGAGGTTCCCCAAAGTTCTCTTGGCGGATTGACGACTCGATGGATCGTTGATTTTAATTTATTGTTGGTGTGACGTGATAGCATATCACCTACATTGATCATCAGTTCATCTGCTTGCGCGATGGCATCAATCCATTCTCCCTTATGATTTTGCACCTGTAAACCTCGTCCTTGGGCGCCCATTAGCAGGGTAATCAAATTGATATCGCCATGAGCCGCAGCCCGAACCGCATCTTTAGGCTCAGACTGAATAGGAGGATAATGAATAGGCCTTAAAATGGAGTTGCCATTATGGATGTACTGATCAAAATAAGTTTCTTCCAAGCCCAAATGGAGCGCTAAGGCCCGAAGGACATATTTTGCCGTTTTCTCGAGCATCGCATAAGCTTCCTTGCCAACTTCATTGAATCTTGGCAATTCAGTAACCGTAACGTTTTCAGGATACTCCTTGGCCCGGACAGGATCGTCTTCCACATATTGTCCAAAATGCCAAAACTCTTTCAAATCACCTTGTTTTTGACCCTTTGCACTTTCTTTTCCAAAGGACACATAGCCACGTTGACCGGCAATTCCAGGAATTTCATATTTCTGTTTTGTTTCTAAGGGTAATGCAAAGAAATTCTTAATCTCACCATAAAGATCATCGACTAAATGAGTATCCAGAAAGTGGCCTTTAAGAGCTACAAAACCTATCTCTTCATAAGCCTTTCCTATTTCATCAATAAATTTTTGCTTTCTAACCGGGTCACCAGAAACAAAATCCTGAAGATTTACACTTGGTATCACATTCATATTTTATATAGCTTATTTAATTTAACTGCCTTTATTACAAAAGTAACTAAAATACTGTTATATGTTGTTGCTTTATTAGGCTAAAAGAATAGAGGGTTTAGAGTCAATCTCTCGAATTTTATTTACATTTGATCTTTAAAACTTGAACCTTATGTTGACATCAGCCAAGAGCCATATTAATTACGACAAGAAAAATCTTGATGATAGAATACTTCTTCAACTTTATAAGAACATGTTGAAGCCTCGACTGATTGAAGAAAAGATGCTGATTCTTATACGTCAAGGCAAAGTATCCAAATGGTTTTCCGGTATTGGACAAGAGGCTATTTCTGTGGGTGTGACGATGGCGTTGCAAACTAACGAATACATCCTGCCAATGCACCGTAATTTGGGTGTTTTTACGACCCGAGATATCCCTTTGCACAGATTGTTTAGTCAATGGCAAGGAAAGGCCAATGGCTTTACAAAGGGACGCGATCGTTCGTTCCATTTTGGAACCCAAGATTATCATATTGTAGGAATGATTTCACATTTAGGACCGCAATTGGGCGTTGCCGATGGTATTGCATTGGCAAGTAAATTGAAGAACAAAGGACAGGTTACAGCGGTTTTTACAGGGGAGGGTGGAACCAGCGAAGGCGATTTCCATGAGGCTCTAAACGTGGCGGCAGTATGGCAGCTACCAGTCATTTTTTGTATTGAAAATAATGGCTACGGTCTATCGACACCCACTTCAGAGCAATATCATTGTAAAGATTTAGCTGATAGAGGCAAAGGCTATGGCATTGATTCCTTTATTTTTGACGGTAATAATATTCTTGAGGTCTATGGTAAGGTTTTAAAACTTGCAGAAAGCATACGCAAACGTCCGCGACCTATCCTAATTGAATTTAAGACCTTTAGAATGCGTGGCCATGAGGAGGCCAGCGGTACCAAATATGTTCCAAATGAATTAATGGCGGAATGGGAAGTTAAGGATCCCATCAATAATTACCGAAAATACCTCCTCAATTTGGGAGTTCTTACTAGTGCAAAAGACGAAGAATTACATCAAACTATTAAGGCCGAAATTGAGGATGCCCTACAGGTTGCAGGTGCAGAAGAAGCAATAGTTCCAGATGAAACTGACGAATTAAATGATGTTTATAAAACTTTTGATTATCAGCACATTGAGTCGAATCAAAAGCCTGAGAATATCCGTTTTATAGATGCTGTTTCCCAAGGCCTAAGACAGAGTATGCAACGCCATAGAGATCTGGTGATTATGGGGCAGGATATTGCAGAATATGGCGGGGTATTTAAAATCACAGAAGGCTTTGTGGAAGAGTTTGGACGTGAACGTGTTCGAAATACGCCTATTTGCGAATCGGCGATTGTTGAAACAGCTATGGGCCTGTCCATCGCAGGCATGAAAGCGGTGGTGGAAATGCAATTTGCCGACTTTGTCAGTTCCGGATTTAATCCAATTGTCAATTATTTGGCAAAATCTCATTACCGTTGGAATGAAAATGCCGATGTGGTCATCAGAATGCCATGTGGCGCCGGAGTGGCCGCCGGACCTTTCCATTCACAAACCAACGAAGCCTGGTTTACGAAAACCCCAGGCTTAAAAGTAGTTTACCCTGCGTTTCCCTATGATGCCAAAGGGTTATTGGCTACCGCAATCAATGATCCAAATCCGGTAATGTATTTTGAACACAAGGCTTTGTATAGAAGTATTCGTCAGGATGTGCCAACCGGTTACTTTACGATTCCATTTGGAAAAGCAGCACTTTTAAAAGAGGGAAGCGACATTACAATCATTACTTATGGCGCGGGAGTGCATTGGGCATTAGAAACCTTATCTAAAAATGAGGATATAGAAGCAGACCTGATCGATTTAAGAACACTGCAACCCTTAGATACTGAGGCTATTTATAAATCGGTTAGGAAAACCGGGCGCGCCATCATTTTACAAGAAGATTCTATGTTTGGCGGCATTGCCAGTGATTTGAGTGCATTGATTATGGAAAATTGTTTTGAATACTTAGACGCACCCGTCAAACGAGTGGCAAGTATGGAAACGCCTATCCCATTTATCAATCAATTGGAAGAACAGTATCTGGCAAAAGGGAAGTTTGAATCGGCATTGAGAGAGCTTTTGGAATATTAGTTTTTAAGAAACCTCCCTATAGGTTTTGGGTTTAAGGTGTTTAGTGGTCTTACGATAGTACTGAAAGTGCTACAATTGATGTTTTTCTCCAACAGTTTTACTCCTGAAATGTTATGAATTAAACAAACGCTCGTTTGAGGTCGTTTTATCTTCTTAATATTATTTTTTTTGACTAACTTACAGAGATAACGTCAATTTTAAAAACAAGAGATTATGAGCGACATAAAAATATATTCAGGCAGCTCCCAAGTCAGGGTCATGGAAATTAAAAACATTCTGGAAAATGAAGGTATAGAATATCAGGAGGTGAATAAAATGGATTCTTCTTATGCAGGGATTTTTGGTGAGATTCAACTTTTTGTTTCTGAAGCTGATGCTGAAAAAGCAGTTCAACTTGTTGAGACTATAAAAAACAAATGATGTCTGTTTTATGGCATTTTACACTTTTTGAACAAAAAAAAGTCCGCGGCATGCGGACTTTTATTTATCTAAACGGTTCTGATTTAACTCTGTAGTTTTTTGGCCACCGCTTGAACTTCGTCCAAGACGCGCAGTAAATTTCCACTCCATAGCAATCCAATCTGCTCTTCAGTATAGCCACGTTTTACGAGTTCTAACGTCACATTGAAGGTTTCCGATGCATCACTCCATCCCTCAATTCCACCACCACCATCAAAATCGCTGCTAATGCCCACATGTTCGATTCCTATTTTGTTTACCATATAGTCAATATGGTCTACCAGATCTGAGACACTAACGCCATGTGGCACATTTTCCATGGTTTTTAATTTTGCGTCCACAATAGGATTAACTTTTTCCAAAACTTGATAATAAGCTTCACGTTCTTCTAATGACAGTTCATTGCGAGCATTCCAATCCAAATACGCAACATTCATTGAGTCCATGACCGTCAAGGCCACTTCTTTTTTGAAAGCTGCATATTTTTCAGCTTTTTCAGTGTTCAGGTATGCTCCAAAAGCTACTGCTTGGACAACTCCACCGTTTTCTTTTAACCACATCAGTTGTTCGTCATCCAAATTTCTACTATGATCGCACAACGCTCTCGCCGAAGAGTGGGACGCGATAATGGGTGCTTCGGACAATTCGATCATATCTCTCATCGCTTCTTTACTCGGGTGAGAAACATCTACCATCATGCCCAAACGATTCATCTCTTTGATTACTTTCTTGCCAAGATCACTTAAGCCATTATGTAGCCAAATGGAATCTGCTTCACCTGTATTGCTGTCACTAAGTTGGCTATGACCATTATGGGATAAGGACATATAGCGTCCGCCTAAATCATAAAACTTCTCAACATTTGAAATGTCCTTTCCAACAGGGTATCCATTTTCAATGCCAATCATGGCTACTTTCTTACCGGATTTGACAATGCGTCGTACATCATCTGACGTTAATGCCAGTTCAATTTGGTCTGGTGCAATATCATTTACCAGTTTATGTATGGCATTAAATTTGTCCATAGCGTTATCGTACGCAATTTTATAGCCTTTATCTGTTAATTCATCTTGACCTGTATAAACAATGAACCAAGCTACATCCAATCCGCCTTGATCCATTTTTGGCAAGGTTACCTGTGAGCTTAGGTTTTGGGTGTAATTAATAGAATCTGTAAAATTCTTGACATTGATATCACAATGTGTGTCAAGGGTAATCACGCGATCATGAATAGCCTTTGCTCGTTCAATAAGCGCAATGGAGTCTTGTTTTGGATCATTCTCTGTCATTGTTTTTTTTTCGTTTTTACAGCTCATAAATAAGGTGATGAGACTTAAGGAAAGAATAGTGTTTTTCATGTTTGGTAGTATTATTTTAAAAACGACAAGTTACAAAATTGTATTAATGTTGTATATTTATTTCATGCAATTCCGATTTCTGTTTTTAGTGATTTTAACCATCAGCTGCTCTGAAGAGCCAAAAGAAGATTCTGAATATATTTGGGATTCTGTCGTTGTGACTGCGTCTGCCTATAATTCTACGGTTCGACAAACCAGTGGAAACCCAAATATTACTGCATTTGGGGACAGTTTAAAGCCAGGAATGAAATATATCGCGGTGTCTCGAGACTTACTTCGAAAAGGATTAAAACACAATACACCCGTAGTTATTGAAGGTTTTGAAGGTATTTATTTAGTGAAGGATAAAATGCACCACAAATGGCGTAACCATATTGACATTTATATGGGAGAAGACATTGAAGCCGCAAGAGCGTGGGGAAGGAGGAAGGTGTGTATTGATTTCAGGTTGCCAAAAGAAGAATGACCAGTTTTGGCAATCACGAGATTTAAAAAAATGACACCTTACTTTTTAGAAATTGTTTCTATGGAGAGTGGTTGGCGATTTTAGTTTAAACAATAGGTGTTGCCAATGGTTTAAAATCAAGACTTTGCTATAGGCCATGCGGCATGCAGGTATAGTGAAGCAGCCTTGACTCTATGCCGGACCACAACAATCTATTTTGTGTCTGCTTCGGAAAGAATAAAGGGATAGGCCTGTTTGATTTCTATAATCTCGGAAGCGTTCAGTTTGTCCGGCGATTTTCCAAAAACAGAATAACCATAAACCTCCCTCAATTCATAATATGCCTTAGAAAGTTCGTCCTGAATGGCAATAAAGGTTGCATAGTTGGAGTTTTCACTCGTGGATAACGAGATCACGGCATCCTTAGGGTGGTCAGAGAGCGAAACTATGGATGTTCCATTGCAGTAAGTACAAGAGCCATTTCCATTATTGTCCAAGAACACTTTAGTAATTGCTTTCAAGTCTTCAATTTTGGTAATGTCTCCATCAACCATCAATTCATTTTTTGAATTTAAGACGATTCTTAAAATATTGCGTTCGTTGATTTCTAGTGTGCAATCCGTTCCTGGCGGACAATGGGAAGGGAGTTTCCGATTGATCCCCTTGTCTGCCGAGATAGTGGTGGTTACCAAAAAGAAGATCAATAATAAAAATGCAATATCTGCCATGGAGCCGGCATTGACCTGTGGCGCGGATTTTTGTGAATGTCTCATCGTCTGAAGTTTTAAGGATGTGTTAACGAAATCACAAAATGGATGCCAAAAAAAACTGGCGCTTGATTAGGACGCCAGTAGTAGTAATGAAGATCGCGTTTTAACCGTCTCTAGGTCGTCATCTTGAGTACATGAAGAGTCGATTATTTTGGATAAAGTTTTCATTGTGAATTGATTTGTGCCAAGATACTTGGCTGATTGATGAAATTCTAATGGAACTAATTTTTAAAACGTCTTTTACTATTCCAAGTAGATGTTTTTGAATTTTGAAATGTTCCTGTGGTTTGATTGCTGTCTAATGTTCTCATGATTTCTATAATTTTAATTGATGATTATACCATATAGACGATGCAACAAATGTTTTGTTACAGTACTATGCGATACAAAGTAGTTAATTATATGTCAAATGCTGTCAAATTGTTAGTTTACAGGCGGTTATAGGTGTCAAAATGTCTGCTGCAACTACAAAAATGTCAGTAAAATGAGATAAAATGGCTATTGGTATTGATTTTGAAGTATAGTAATCAAAATAATGTTTAACTTTTAAATTTGATTAACAATGAGTACTTTAGTAACAATGCCAAAAAACGGCAATGAGGTTTCTACAAAACGAAACTTATCTTCTTTACCAAGTTTTTCATCTTGGGTTGACAATTTATTTGAAGGTGGAATGGGAACAGGGTTTCTATCCAATTTTAACACAGGAATAACGCTTCCGGCCGTTAACATTAAAGAAAACGCCGATGAGTTCTTTTTAGAAATCGCAGTTCCTGGAAAGAAAAAATCAGATTTTAACATTGATGTAGATAATAAAATCCTTTCCATATCTTCAGAAACCAAAGAAGAGCAAGAACACAAGGAAGAAAATTACACACGACGAGAGTTTGGTTATTCGTCTTTTAAAAGAACCTTTACCTTACCGGATACTATTGAGTCTGATAAAATCAGTGCCCAATATAAAGATGGTATCCTAACGGTACATCTACCTAAGAAGGAAGAGGCGAAAGACAAACCAGCTAAGCGTATTAGCATTTCTTAAGAATCTAAAAGCTTAGGAATTTTAAAAAGAGAAACAGCTCGTTTCTCTTTTTTTTTTAGTAAAAACCCAGACTGACGATAGGCAGACACAACTCAAAAGCGAATCGCATTGAGTTTTTTAGCTATCCAGAGATGGCTCTTGAAAAAAATCATTATCGACACAACTCAAAAGCGAATCGCATTGAGTTTTTTAGCTATCCTGAGGTGGCTTTTGAAAAAAATCATTATCGATATGGTGCAATTTTAGTATCCATTAGCCTTCCGGTAGACTGAACCATTGATTGTTCCTTCGGAATACAAACTGTTTTTCCGTTAAATACCTTATGCGCATTCTTGGTAGCTATTATAATTTATCATTCAAGCCCACTTATATAACTAACAGATAATCATGAATTAGAATAGTAAGAGTTTTTAATTCTTTTCAACATTAACTAAGAATAACTCTTATAAAGCCTTAAATTTGTGGAAATTTTTTGAACCCCAATTTTTTATGTCAGAAACTTTAGAGCATCTTAACCCAACAGAAACCAAAAAAGATCTTTATGACTATCAGCTTGCTGATCTCAATAAGATTTTTGAGGTCATGGAAACTGCTCCAGACAATTTTAATTTGTTGTACCAACTTCCAACGGGAGGAGGGAAGACTGTGATTTTTTCTGAGATAGTAAGGCGCTATATTAAAAACCATAATAAAAAGGTAGTTATCCTCACGCATCGCATTGAGCTTTGTAAGCAAACCTCAAAAATGCTGACTAATTTTGATGTTGAAAACAAAGTCATCAATAGCCACGTCAAGGAGCTCCCTGATCAGGACCAATACAAATGTTTTGTTGCCATGGTTGAGACATTAAACAATCGTCTCACTGATAAAAAACTGAAATTGGATGATATCGGATTGGTCATTATTGATGAAGCCCATTATAATTCGTTCAGAAAACTGTTTAAATTTTTTGAAAACTGCTTTATTCTCGGAGTCACCGCAACACCTCTAAGTTCGAATATCAAATTGCCGATGAAAGATAATTACCAAAAATTAATTGTTGGTGATGATATTTCAACCTTGATTAAAAACGGGTTTTTGGCAAGTGCCGATCTGTATAACTTTGATGTGGAATTAAACACGTTGAAAATAGGGATCAACGGGGATTATACCGTCAAATCTTCGGAAACACTCTACACTAATTCCTATATGCTGGGGAAACTTGTTTTTGCTTACGAAGAAATGTCCAAGGGCAAGAAAACCTTGATCTTTAATAATGGCATCAACACCTCCAAAGAAGTTTATTATACTTTTAAGCGCGCAGGCTACAAGGTCAAGCATTTGGATAATACGTGCAGCAAGCAGGAGCGTAAGGAAATTTTAAAATGGTTTAAGAACACGCCGGACGCCATCTTGACCTCGGTCAGTATATTGACCACAGGTTTTGATGAGCCCAGTGTTGAATCGGTTATTTTGAATCGAGCAACCCGTTCATTGACCTTGTATTTTCAAATGATCGGGAGGGGATCCCGAATTCTGAAGGACAAAAAATCATTCACGGTTTTGGATTTGGGCAATAATGCCGTTCGTTTTGGGCCTTGGGAACAGCCGGTGGATTGGCAGCACATTTTTAAATACCCAGATCTTTACCTCGAAAATCTAAGAAATGACGAAGACATAGAGCGCGATTTTGTGTACGTCATGCCAGAGTCTATTAGAGAGCGTTTTAAGAATTCTGAAAATATCGATTTTGATGTCAAAGCTGAATATGAAAAGGCCATTGCTGAAGGCAATAAATCAATGGTTACTATTGAACGCTCCATACAACAACATTCCAAAATGTGTATCGCAAATGCAGATACCATTTTTGAAGCGAGAGACCTCACCAAATATTTGATGGACGACATTTCATATCGTATCAAACAGTATTCTTATTGTATGATGAACAGCACTAAGAATTACAAAGAATGGCTAATGGAAGAATATATTAGAAAATTGCGATTGAGTTTTAACGGGAAGTTTTAACGTTTCCTTTAAAATTATAGTCAGAATTAAT
>Ga0208015_1000319_pt1 | contig 29469 bp, 29 predicted proteins | sample 26BtaG_FD_184101 | JGI IMG/M metagenome (GOLD analysis project Ga0208015, IMG submission 184101) | Marine viral communities from Cariaco Basin, Caribbean Sea - 26B_WHOI_OMZ_CsCl (SPAdes) (version 2) | ecosystem: Environmental > Aquatic > Marine > Oceanic | place: Caribbean Sea: Cariaco Basin...
TATCAATTACATATCCATCAAATTTTTCGTGAAAACCAGTTCAAAGCCGGATTGAAATTGATCTTAAAGAAATAATAGTAAGTGTTTCGGAATAGTTTTAAATAGATCGGAGGCATGAAACATAACGTTTAGTATAAAAGAAGTAGGGCTGAAAATAAGCAGTTACCTTTCGGATTATCCACAAGCCAAATCTTTTGTATTTTGTTTTATATTTTTGTTCTAAAGCCAAATCAAAAGATTTGGCGACCTCGCAAATATGCCTGAAACATTGAGTTTAGCACTTACTTGTCCTATTTTTTTTATACATTGTTAGGCAACGTATTTCTATCTCTTGCTTTGCACTTTAGTTTGTCCGAAACTTGATTAAATCTTTTTGTAAAAAGCATATTATAATATGGTGCAAGTTCGGTCCATTCGTTCAAGTCATAAAATTTCTTCATTTCTTTACCCGCTCTGTTCAGTACTTCCATTGACAATCTAATTTCTACGATGTCGTGCGATAAACACGTTGAATTTTCTAAATGTTCAACTTGTTCATATTCCGCTGGAATCCATTTTAGAGGTCTTCCATTTTCAAAGTACCTCCAAGAATCAGCGTCTCTCTCGTATTTATGAACTGTAAAAATGTTTGAAGAAAAGCTCCTGAAATCAGGTACGATTTTCTCATAATTCTTTAAGTCAGATGTACCGACTTTGAGCCAGATGCCTTTCTTAATTACTGGTTCAATATCCATTACATAAATTCCACCTGTTAATGGCTCAGATTTTAAAAATTCAGATATATTGAATTCAGATATTTTCTCTGTAATGTAATTATAAGGATATATTATGAAATGAAAAGTAGTTGATAAATCGATTTTCGAGAATTCCCTTAAATCAACAACCTTGGCAAATATAATTCCAATTTCGTGATTTAGATTTATGCCAATAATGGTTCCGCTTTCCAATTTTCTATAGTTCGACTTTTGTTTATTCATATGTTGCCTAACGGTCAAGTATAAGCGTAGTGCGGGATTAATAGTACTTCACTTTCAGTTTAGCATTGTGTTTGTTGATATTCAATTTGTTCAAATTTAGTACTTTCTCCCGCATTACGCTTATACAATGTTACCCACTGGCTTTCTTTCTATTTATTATGACATCATATACTTTCATTGGGATAATATTTTTTCTTTAACCAAAATGAAACTCGAACTAAAAAGATAAGAACTGGAACTTCAACTAATGGGCCCACCACTCCTGCAAAAGCTTGTCCAGAATTTAGTCCAAATACTGCTATAGCAACTGCAATCGCCAATTCAAAGTTATTTCCTGCTGCTGTAAATGAGACGGCTGCGTTTTCCTTATATGAAGCACCCATTGCTTTAGTAAAGAAAAAACTGATGATGAACATTAAACTAAAATATATAATTAGAGGAACTGCAATAATTAAAACGTCCATTGGAATTTCAACAATTAACTCTCCTTTGAGCGAGAACATAATGACAATGGTAAATAATAACGCAATTAGCGTTATTGGTGAAATGGCAGGAATAAACTTTTCTGTGTACCACTTTTCTCCTTTTGACCTTACCAAAATCACTCTACTTAAAATTCCCATTAAAAAGGGTAGTCCCAAATAGATTGCCACACTTTCTGCCACCGTACCAATTGAGATATCGACAATAGCCCCATCAAATCCAAAATACGGTGGAAGAACCGTTATAAAAATCCAAGCATAGAAACTATAGGCAAAAACTTGGAAAATACTATTTAAAGCGACCAAACCTGCTCCATATTCGCTATCTCCTTCAGCAAGGTCGTTCCAAACCAAAACCATTGCGATACAGCGAGCCAATCCAATTAAAATAACGCCTACCATATATTCTGGATAATCACGTAAAAAAGTAATTGCCAAAACAAACATTAAAACGGGAGCAATTATCCAATTTAGAAAAAGTGAAATGGAAAGAATTTTAGTGTTTCTAAAAACTTTTGGCAAAAGAGCATAATTCACTTTAGCCAAAGGTGGATACATCATTAAGATTAATCCTATGGCTATGGGAATGTTAGTGGTGCCTCGACTCATTGAATCAATAATGCTTGGAAAAGATGGGAAGAAATATCCGATTCCCACGCCCACAAGCATAGCAATGAATATCCATAGCGTTAAATAATTATTGAGAAAACTTATTTTTTTCATATATTTCTTGTATTCAAATATTTAAAATGTCTTTTTGCTGCTCAATTACTCCGTTTATATTGCACGATAACTTTACAGTATTGTAGATTGTGCCAAATTTTTCAATATTCTTTTTTAGCAATGGAATTTTTAAATTTTCATCAGAACTGTAAATAGTTAGTCTGTAATCTATGTTATCCATTTTCAAAGGTTTTTCCGTTCGTTTAGCTGACACATTTACTATGGCTTTTGAATAAGTAAACTTCATCATAGCAGAAAATCGCTCGACATTTTTTAGCATACACGAAGCAAAAGCTCCTAAAAAAAGCTCGGCAGGATTAGGTAAAGTTTCAGCAGATTTAGAAGTTGTTCCAAAAGCTATATCATTTTGCTTTATTTGAATAGCAGCGTTTTTATTTGAAATTGATGATGCCCTAATTTGGTATTCCATAATTATTTCTATTTTGAATTAGTAGTTTTGAAAATAGTTAAGAAGCTTTTATCTGAGAGAAAATGTAAAATAGTTCGGTTGCAATTTGCAGACTTCTTTCATTATACTTTTCTGCTTGTTGTGGTATATTGTCAAAAACTTTTGGGTCTTCAAAAGTTATCGGAATGCGTTTTTCAGCACCTGGAACAAATGGACACGCTTCATTTGCTGAATCACAAGTCATAATTGCAGCAAATTTAGATTTCGGGTTAAAATCGTCATCCAATCTTTTTGAAAATCCGATTATTGGATGTTGGTTGTACGCATATTTAATGCTTTAAATTGGGTTCTCGTTTTTTGAAATAGTTTTAATCTGAAAACCCGAATTTTGCAAAGTTTCTGCAACCATTGGAAAAAGTGCGGTACTTTCTGTACCACCTGAATAACAGAATACATTTTTGATATTGAAATGATAAGCTAAAGTTTGTGCCCAAACCTGTGATAAATGACTTCTTCGCGAATTGTGAGTACAGATAAAGTTGATTCTAATTTCTTGATGGCTTGAAACTTTAGACTGAATAAATTCCGTTAGCGGCTGTAAAATTTCTTTACGTTCAACTGAAATTGTTTGAGGATTTAATCTCTTAATTACCTGGTCAATTTCTGAAAACAAAGTTGGTTTTGTTATTGGCATTTTCTTAATATTCAATTATTATTTTAGCAGCAGCCACTGCCAGGCGTGCAAGATTCATTTTTTAGATCAGATAATTTTGCTTCTGGTTTTTCTTCAGGAATCCCACATTTATCTTTTGCCAAACAATCGGTTTGTTTATTGGTCAATAAAAAGTTTTTACCATCAAAGTCAAGTCCGAATTTTCCAATCGTATTACCTTGATATTCCACCTCGATATCTAAATCTTCAATCCCTAAAATGCGCTCGGATAATTCAATGATGCTTAATAATTTTTCCGGATGCAATCTATGGTCATAGTCATTGGCGTTCCAAAGTTGAAAGTTTACTACCTCCTCGTTTCTCACGGTTCCGCCACAATCAATAAAATGCTTTGTGATCTTTCCAACTTCTGTTACGTGAAAGTGGCTGGGTACTAGTTCCCCATTTGGTAATTGGAAAGCAATCTTATCCAGTTTATTCAATTTGTTTTTAATTTCTGATAACTTCATTTCTTTATATTTATTTGTTTATTGCGATTTAACGATGAATTGAATGAAAAAATTTAGCAACAATCTGCTTTAGGAATGTCCTGATCTAAAAATTGATGCATTAACATTTTCATTTTAGTCCAGTTTTCACTGTCTATACAATAACAGACTTTGACACCTTCAACTGTTCCTTTAATTAGTCCTAAGGTTTTTAATTCTTTTAAATGTTGTGATATAGTAGGCTGGGCAAGACCAATTTCTTCGGATAAATCCCCGCAATAGCAAGCATCAATTTTAAACAATTGCTGTAAAATAGCTACTCGAGCAGGATGGCCGAAGACTTTTGCGAATAAGGCGATTTCTTTTTGTTGGTCTGTGTACATATTTTATATATTCATTGTTTAATTGCAATATTACGATTAATATTTGAATTAGCAATTTCTTTTTAAAGTTTTGATAGACATTGATAGTCTTTTATTGGAAATGGTTTTTGGGAAAAGGAAGCATTTTTGGTGTAATAGTCATTTTTTTAGCTTGTGGGTAACGTGATTGTATATGAGCAGTAAGGGGAAAAGTAAACAATTATTTTCCACCATAAACTGAACTTTGCAGAAAGGTAATAACTTTGGGTTAAGAAACAAAGCCCTTATTGCTTATATACTGTGTTGGCAACTGGCTTTATTCCTCATTCCATTCTTGTTCAAATGAATTAATTCTACCTCGATTTACTAACTTTAAATAACTTGTCACAATTGAACTACTTAAATCATTAACCCAATCTTTATCACGTAGATTGGATTTGTAATCAAAATCTTCTCCGTATTGGTCAACTTCTCCATTTAAATCGACAATTATATCATCAATTATTAAATCCGCACATTTTATAAATTTTGTTCTTGTTTCTTTATCAGATACATAGTTTTCAGGATTAATTAAAAGTTTTTTTCCTTCTGCATCATTTTCTAAAATTTGACGAATAATATATAAAATAATTGCTCTTGTAAGTGCATATTTACTAACGAGTTGATTATTTATTTCCGAAAGTTTTTCTTTAACTCTCTGTTCAAGAATATGAGTTAAAACAATACGATGTGCAGTAACTTCTGGTCGAGTAAATATGTCATTATATTTTTCGTCAAAAACTTGGTACCTTCTATGAGTTCCCCAAGGCTCCTTTAAATCGAAAGCCATAAGATTAATACCAGCTTGTTCATTTGAGATAGTTTCTAATCCTTTATTATCCTCGCCACGTTTGACTTCAAAGAAATAATCATTATATAGTTTCTTAAATTCATTTTGCAATCTAACTTGAACTGAACTGTTTGATTTAAAATCTCTTGCTTTTACACCATTTTGATTATTTGAATAATTTGTAATAATTTCTGCCAATGGTGAATCTACTCCAACTTGTACAAATTTTGTTAGAATCCTTAAATCCTCACTTATTAAATTTCTGTTTGTATACAAAGCTGTTAGACTTTGACAACCGTTAACAACATAAAAAGTCTTTACTGTTAATTTATCTTCAGATTCTATTATCTCATTTGTGACAACAGTAATTCCATTATGAAATAAAGGGAATTGTTTATGTGTTTCAGGGTTTTTTATACTTTTTACAATGTCTTTATTGACATTTGTTCTTCCTAAAGGACCTCTTACGTTATATGCAAAAACAGATTGGTCGCTAATACCTTCCATTTGGACAAGTTCAGTCGATTTTATTGGTGCTATTATGGCTTTGGTCTGCGGATTTACATAATAAGATGCAATACTAATGCCTGAAATATCAAAAGTTGCTATTCTATTTTTAGGAATTTCTTTACTATTAGAAATGTAAGTTGATTCTAAATCACTTTTACCAATAAATTCTATTGACGGAGTATCAGCTAAAAAGTGTGTTCCATTTACGTCAATATCGATATTACTCACAAATATACCTCTAACTGTATAAGTTTCTATTTTATCGATTAAATCCAGTCTTTTGGCAAGTCCTGCAACTTGAGCATTCCCAGAATTATCAATAAGATTTTGTAAAGATTCTTTGCTGTCCAATTGTGATAGAGTTCCCAAAAATTCTTTTAATACCACGTCGCCAATTGTCCGTCCAATTCTTTGTGAAATTTTAGTTTGAAAGATGTCAATGGAATTTAATGAATCGTTTACGTATATGCCATCAATACCTTTATCTCCTCTTTGGTCACATACAGAATCAATTGCTTCTTGTGAACTTAAACGATAATAATTTTCGAGATACCATATTAAAAATGATGCGCTTTCTGTTCTTCCAGCAACATTATAATCAGCTATATGTTCAAGTATTTCAGGGTAATCTACATTCATATTTTTAATGTTTAGGTATTTTTTTAGCTTGTTGCCAACGGTCTTGCATATGATTTGTGGCGTATGCAAGCACGGAAGTTAGTAAATAAAAACCGAAGCGAAAATACGATAGTATTTTCGGGAGTGGGGACGGACCCAGCCATAAATTATATGCGTTGTTATGTTGTCGTGCCGACTCACTAGTCGGGAAGGTTTGAGTGGATGACCTGGGTAAATTTTGAAGAAAGTTTTATAACGAAGTGCTGGATTTGAGTTGTGAAGATTCGGTTTTGCAATATTTGATAACTGATTGGAATTTCTATCTCCCTTAATTGCTCTATTTGGACATTCCTTATTTATCAATTAAATATCCATCAAATTTTTTATGATAACCAATTCAAAGCTGGATTGAAATTGATCTTAAAGAAATTATAGTAAGTGTTTCGGAATAGTTTTAAATAGATCGGAGGCATGAAACATAACGGTCTGCATATGGACCGTAGCGTGTGATAGCCAGAATTCAGCAGACGGGCACGGACGGCTGAAAATTCCGAAGGAATTTTCAAAACGGGCTCAGACCCAGCTATGGGCTATATGCGTTGTTGTAGTGCGTATTTTTTAGTTTCTATTGATTTTTCTTCTCTTCTTTTTCATATACCTTTCAAATTGTTTTCTTTCCTTTTTAATGAAGAATTCAAGATAGATATCGTCTTCTTCTGTTGGTTCTAAATTTTTAAATTCCCACGAAATAACCTTGTCACTTTCGTCAAATTCATATCCCTTTGGCTCTATTTTTTCGATATTCTCTAATGGTACATCGTGAAGATTTAAAATTACTTTTGCATTTTCTATTTCCTCGTACCATCCTTTACCAGTATTCAATAGGTAGCTGAAATATCTGTATTTTCCACCGTAACCAAGTCCAATAGGCATTCGATAACTAACGGTTATTTCTTTCCTCTCGTTTTCTTTGAAGTTGACATCCCATACGTACCACGGAAAAACTCCATTTCTGACTTTTTCATCGAATTGGGAATAAAGGCTAGAAGAATGAGCGGTGTTGTTGAAGTGTAATGTGGATAGTGAATCTATTATTGTAGTTACTTGCTTAAAGTCTTCAGGATTCTTATAAATCTTACTTCCGTCTTTTCTTTCTTTAATGTTGTAGCTTGAATATATGCTGTCCTTTAAATTAATATACTCTCTTTCCATTTTTTGAATATTCATAAATTCTTGATAGAGTTCTTCTAGTTCTTCGGGTACTTTAATGTCGTTTGACATTAATTTATTATTGTCTACTGTAATTTCAAATTTTGATTTGTCCGTTTCTTGATAACCACCAATAGACCAGTATTGGAAATTCATCTCTGGGAAACCTATCTCCAAACTAGTTTCCTCTCCTTTGTTGAGCATTGAAAATTTACAATTAACTATAGAATAGCCGTCATAAATATCAACTTCAACGACTTCGGATTGCATTTGTATTTTGCATTCTTCCTTGGTGTAAATACCTTTAGCATCAATTGGGTTTGGCGCAATATCAAGGAATGTAAATCCTGAGGCAAGTATTAAGATTATTAATATTATCGTAATTCTCATTTTGTGGTTTATATGCACTACAACGTCTCGGCTATGGGCAGTGCGGGGCAAAAATGCAATCATTTTCGAATTCGCACTAAGCCAAAACTCTTGTTCTTTAATTTCTTACTATTAAAAATCGCTAAAAGTTTTGGCGACTTCGTAAATATACAACTGCTTTTCGGTTTAGCGCTTATCCCGCATTGCTTATAGCCAATGTTGGCAGTAGTTTTTTGGATATCCAGAGAAATTGTCTTATATTCAATATATATCGTATATTTGCAAAAGCAAGAAATTGCTAATCTAAAACTAAAATGAAAACAAACTATAGAGCATTAGACATTTCCTCATTCTTTATAAAGAAAGGGGTCAGTCCATTGAAATTACAGAAGTTACTGTATTATTCACAGCTTTGGTTTTTTGTCAAAAACGACCGAATGTTGTTCGATGACAGAATTCAGGCTTGGATATATGGTCCTGTGGTTTACGATGTTTGGGCGAATTTTAAGTTTATGAAAAGAAGTTCTATAATTCCAAACAACAGAGCAGTAAATTTAGATTTAGACCACATAATAATTAACCACTTGGACAACGTGTGGAATTCTTATGGTCATTTAAGTGGTTCTGACTTAGTTGATTTATCTCATAACGATTTACCTTGGAAAAATAGTAGAAAAGGACTTTTAAGTAATCAACCATCCGATAAAGATGTAATAATCAACAAAAATACTACTGTTGATTTTACGTTAGATTCTCACAATAGAATTCCAATTGTAAACGCACAAAATACATTAGGGCACTATTCTAATTTTTAGCATATGGCTAAAAGAGGATTAGTATTCCTTATGAACATAAAACCTTTAGAACAGGAAGTGTTTATTGTTCGTAAAATGTATAGATTTATCCCTAAATTTACTAAGGTAATTACTACAATAATTGAATTAGAAATTTATGAAAACAATATTTGTGTAATTTCATTTTACGAGCATAATAAAGGAACGGATAAAACTAAATACAAAATCCGTTCAAATATTGGCTCAGGGCATACGAGAGCAATTTTCAGAGCTTGTTTGGATGCATACTATGAACTTAAAGAAGATTATGCATTAGTTTTTTCAGCGTCTAATGATGTTGGAAGGATAGAAGAAGATAATTCTCGATATTCTGCATACATACTCTTTTTATCAATTTACTTTAAAAATTTTAATAATTTTATACAGCAAGGTTCGATTGCGTTAAATACTTTAATGTTATATCATCAGAGTTATCAATATAAGGATGAAGCGGATATATTTTATAAAGAGTTTGAAGAAAAGACTGAAAGGAATTTAACAGAAGATAATGATTCTGATAAGTCTTAAATTACTGCCAACGTTTGGTATAAACGCAGTAGCGGGATTTGCGCACTTGCTTTTCAGTTTAAAACTGACCTTTGATTTATAAAACTACTTTCGGGCTAAGTACTTGCCCGCTATTGCGTTTATGCATTGTTAGCTGCTGGGCTTACTCATTACTTGTATTAAATCAATGGTTTTATTCTCTTTTTTTAATTTGGATGAACCCTCTTCAAAGTCATTTCCATAAATTCCTATTCGATTAGAATTATCAGTTTTAAAAATTAATCTTAAATTCTTATCCCTCAAATAAATATATTCCCAATGAGAAATCAAATCAATATGTAATTTCGAGTTTGGGAATTTTTCGAAAACTTTTTTAATCGTCCAAGTTGTATTAATACCTTCAATATTTATTTCATTGGTCATTATAAAAGCCGAAGTAATAATCTTATCAATCACAACCAAAAAATATTCAGGTGATTTATTTTTTATTATTTCATAGCCTATATCTTCGGAATCATAGCCATATATAAAAAGGGGTTTTTCTTCAACTTTAAATTTATTCTTTTCGAAAAAGTTTTCAATAGTCATTCCCAAGTAAAAAGAATCAATCCATTCAATATTATTCATACTCAAACTCTCTTCTGAATATGATTTTACTTTTCTTAATTTATTGTCCTGTATTTCATAAACTCCCGTTGGAAAACATTCTTCACACTCATTAGTAAAATGATCATCTTCATAGCATAGGCTGAAAACAGTCAGATATTTATTCTCGATACTTATTAAGGATTTGCATTTTCTATTATGGACAATCATATTTTCTGCATCATCAAATTCCCAACTTTGTTCTGAGTTATAAGTAGAAAGACTTATGTATGATAAACTAACTAAATCGACAATAATTTGTTCTTGGGTATCAACTCTAACTTGTCGCGCACTACTGTTGTGCTCAACTTTAAGTAAAAGATAATTTTTATTTTTTGAAAATTCTATTCCAGAACTATTTTGAAAAGGCAGAACAAAAATTATAAATCCGGTTTTATTTTTTTTGAAGAGAAAAGAATTGTCTAATAGTTGATTTTTCAATTGTCCGTCATAAATGAAAAAATCGTCCTTTTTGAATTGGCTTTTTGATTGGTAATAGGATATTATTTTTTTGTCCGAAATAGAGTCTGCAATTTCAAGATTATCAAAATATTTTTCAAAACTATCTTGTCCAAAAATATATGTTGAACTTAGGATAATTAGAAAGTTTATTAATATTCTCATTTTTTTTGACTTGCAGCTAATGATTAGTAGGGGGGCGGTGCGTGATTTAGAAGACGAGACTTTTATTTTATTCAAAATTTTATTATGTGATGAAATGTTTAATTTTGCAATAAATCCTGTTGCGCTTCTACAATGATAGCTTCCTTATTTATTTAGATTAAGGTTTTTCATTTCTCCGTTTGGCGTTATTAAAATATATTCTTTATCGCTTACTGTCGGTTTCTTTTCACGATTAATCACTAATTTTATTTCATACATTATTTGAATTACTGGTTCAAGAATTGTAGGATTAATAACGAAGTCAAATTCCTTGTCAATTATAGGTTGATAATATAAAGTTGTCGCTTTATCAGCATTGTTTACATTAGCAGACCTTTTAAGGTTAAGAGAAGAGCTATTATAAGATTCGTAGGACTTGTACATTTCTACTGGTAGCATCATTTTAAATCCATCAATAATCCTTTTTTCGTTGGCAGCAAAAGATGCTCCTAAAATGGTTTCATAGTTTTTAATCTTATCTTGTAAAGCTATTTTTGCTTTATTCGTCAATTCCTTTTTAATATTTTCAATTGTGGATGAAAAATAATCAACTCTGACCAAGTCATATATTTCTTGATTTGAAAGAATACTAATGAAATCATTTAATTGATTTGGATCGGAATATTTAATATGGATATTCTTCTTAAGTTCGAATCCTTTTGGTATCTCATTATAGTTTTTCTTACTAAACAATTTTTTCTCAACTTCATATTCATACACAGGAACAAAAGAAATCATATCAATATAGGTTTCTGTTCCTTTCTTAAGTTTGATTTGCGATTCTGCTTGGGATATTCTTTTATCTATTAGTTCATTTACTTCTTCGGTCGTTTTACCAACTTGTGTCACACTAAAAATAGCGACATAAGAATCTGCTTTCACGTTTGCCAAACCCTTAACACTTATGAATATATCAGTTGTCGAAGGAGTACTTATATTGATATTTTGCTCTGGAAACCTGACCTGACTTTGGTAATTTATGTTTCCTGAAACTTGTCCAAATGTTATTTGACTTAAAAAAGTCGCTAATATTAATGTGAGTGTTTTTTTCATAATATCTTTTTTTGCCTTGCAGCTAACGGTCTTGCATATGATTTGTGGCGTATGCAAGCACGGAAGTTAGTAAATAAAAACCGAAGCGAAAATACGATAGTATTTTCGGGAGTGGGGACGGACCCAGCCATAAATTATATGCGTTGTTATGTTGTCGTGCCGACTCACTAGTCGGGAAGGTCTGAGTGGATGACCTGGGTAAATTTTGAAGACGGTTTTATAACGAAGTGCTGGATTTGAGTTGTGAAGATTCGGTTTTGCAATATTTGATAACTGATCGGAATTTCTGTTTCCCCTTAATTGCTTTATTTGGACATTCCAGATTTATCAATTACATATCCATCAAATTTTTCGTGAAAACCAGTTCAAAGCCGGATTGAAATTGATCTTAAAGAAATAATAGTAAGTGTTTCGGAATAGTTTTAAATAGATCGGAGGCATGAAACATAACGGAATGAGGCTAAGAAACGTAGCCTATAATCACGTTTCATTAATCAGCACAATGTTAATTGGCTATGTTTTTTAGCCTTTGTTGTGCGTAGTTATTTTATTATGAGAGAAAGATTATTAAACCCTAAAAATATAAAGGAAATTGATTTATTATCATTAAAGATAATTACGGTTTTAGACGAACAATATAGAGTTTTTAAACAAACTAAAATTGAGCGAACACCTTATGGTTGCCAATGCTATAAAGATTGTAATTGCTCTGATAATTACGGAAAAGAAAAAACCATAAAAAAAGTTTGGTTCCGTAATATTAAATTTGATGATACCGATAAATGCTTTTATTCAGAACCATACACTCCTGAATATAATTATGTTTTTTAATTACGCACAACGGTCAAGTATAAGCGTAGTGCGGGTTTTCGAAGACGAGATATTCATTCTATCTAAAATTTTATTACGTGATGAAATGTTCGATTTAGCAATAAATCCCGCATTACGCTTATACAATGTTGTGGGTTAGTGGTTCGTTTTCAATTCTCCCAAAATGCTATTTCGTATTCTTGAATCATTATGGTAGTGGAATGATCTGTTTTTGTTTCGGTAATGGTTAGTGGTTTTTCAAGATTATTGTAATATTGATATTGGACAAAACTTGTGTTTTTCCCATCAGAAATCGAAGAGAATGTCTTAATCCTATCATCTTCATACGTAAATTTGTAATGATATCTATTGTTATCCAAGTAGCTTTCTATTGGTTGATTTTTTGAATTTAATAATATATCTATAGGAGAACCTGTGTTTTTCTTTACGGCAACAACCTGTCCTTTGTCATTGGTAAGTAAACAAAAATGATAAGTGCAGTATTCATTATCAGTTACATATCTGCTTTGTATTGTTCTGTTTCGGTCAAAATCTCCAACAACATTAAATTCTAAAGTATAACGGTAATTAATATTAAAGGCAAAATGTTGTTCGTGAATATCTAAGTCCCGAAGCTCCGTACCATAAGCTGTTCGATAGTCTTTAACATTAATAGTTTCAACGTAGCTCAAAAGGTCATTATCATAATTTCGGAGTTGCAGTTTATTGCCAAAACCTAAAAATCGAATATCAGTCAACATATTATTTTCGTTGTATGAATATTTTTCTTCTCGTGATATATCATTTCTGTCATTACGTTCCTCTATTCTTAAAACATTACCATTTTTATCAAAGAGAAATTTCTTAGCTCCTAAAAAGGTTTTTATAGTATCGCTTTTTTGATAATTACTAACAGTTAACGAAAAAAGTTTTCTATCGATTTGAGAAAGATGCAAATTTTCTAATAGTTGCAATTCCTTCGGTGCTCGACTGAATCTTGCCAAATCAAAGATTGTATCATTGTTTAATTCCTCCATTATAGCCTTAGATGGCTGTTTTAAAGGTTGTCGAAAAATTGGTTTAAACTCGGGAAAGACATCAATTAATTCGATGAGTTCCTTTCCAGTTACTAATACTCTGAATGCTTTATTTTCAAAAATCCCTGATGATTTTGAATTGGCAGGAAACTCTATCATTATACCTGAGAAATACGGATAAACCAATGCGTCTGAATAATCAATTCGGTTAGAAAAATCTGGCAAATTTTCCTCTCCTGACTGTGTCGCTCTTATTCTTTCTACATTGCTTACCTCCAATTTTTTAGTTTGCAAGAGGTAAAGAGCCGTAAGTCTGGATAGGGTAAGTTTTTTTAATCTTTCCTGTTGCTTTAAATTAGGAGTTTTGTTTATTTCTATTACTTTATTGTTTTGATAATCTGCTAAATAGTAGTTCTTAACGTGAACATCATCAAAATTATATTGAATGAAGTAAACACCCTGATTATTCGTAACGCTCACCATAGTAATATTCACATTCTTAAATGAAGGATTAAATTTTGAATCTTCATTATACGGATCTAGAAGTCTTTTTAACTCATCTAACTGTCTTAGATAATTGACGGCTTTGGTATGCAACTGAAAAAAAGCTACTTCATTCTCAATTTGTTGCAAAGCAATCGTTTTTAATTGATTTTCTATATTTTGCCAATTTTTGTTTTCCTCTTTGTTCTTGTCTTGATAAATTTCAAATTTTGACGGTGCATATTCTTTGTCGGATTTCCCTTCTAAAACATAGGTAGCGTATTCAAATTCCTTATTTTGAAAAATATCAATAATCTGTGCATTTCCAGATACCTGGAAAAAACATACAATAAACAGCAAATACAAGGTGTTTTTCATATTATTTTTCTGCATAAAACTCAATTATTAGTTGATGTTCAATTACTTCTGTTTTCACTCGATAAAAACCATTTTGTTCTAATGTTTTTTGAAGGTTTTTAATACCGACGGAAGTTGTTCCGTCTTCAAATGTAAATTCATCTTCATTTTTAAGATTACCACCAATAAATATTCTTCCTGCAACATAATTAGCTCCAGCAAGTATTTTATCGCAAGAGGCTTCAATTTTTATAGTATCAACCATAAAACTGATATTTGCAGCATTGACTTCCAATCCGTAAAATTGATTGGTTTCATTCGCTAAAAGCGGAACACCAACATTAGACAATCTGTTGTAAGGCTTAATCTCTAAATTTGCAGTTTCAATTTGAATTTCCATAAAATCGTTGATAATCCCCAACGGATAACATTCATTTTTATCCTTTGAGAAATGTATAGATTCTATTCCATTTGTGTTGAAACTCATATAATCGGTGTCAAAATATGCTGTAAAAACATTTTTATCTTTAGCATCGACCAACGGATTATTTTCCAAACCTACTGAAATTCTTTTTGGGCTTAATTGAGAGTGCATCACTTCTTTACTTTCAAAGTTATAACTCACATTAGCATCTATATTGCCTATATATCCTTCTGTTTTACAAGGGTTCAAGTTTATATTTAGGTGATTTTTTGTTGGATAATGAAAAGAAAAATCATTAAATAACAAGAGTTTAAAATTTGTAGAACCACTTCTTTTATCGTTATTGGTAATAAGATTGATGTAGAATATTTTGTCGTAATTCCAATCGTTTATTGGAAATATACTTTTTGGAATATAGGGTTTTATGGACTTGTAATCAGCAAAGTAGTTTAACAAATTGGCAAAACCTATTTTACCACCTGCCAAAGAAGTGTCATAGCATTTGCAATTGTTTTCACCATTTTCAGTTTCAGCAATATCTTCAATAGAAATTGCACCGTCTTTGAAATACGAAATTTCTTCTTTTTCGTTTCTGTTTCCGTTGTAATTTATCCATTTCCCGTGTCGTTCTCCATCCTTAAAATTACCTAACGTGAGTAACGTTCCTAATTCGCTATATTTTTGATAAACCCCGTGTGGCTTATCATTATTTAATTGGTGTGAAGTCTGAATCTGTCCGTTTTCAAAATAGGTTTTTACATATCCTCCGCCTGTTGTCAAGTTGTATTGACGGTCGGATTTTAACTTGTTATCATCAAAAAACTGTCGCCAGATTATTATGGAATCTTTACTTGAAGCCAACAATCGATAAGCTAAAGTATCGCCTTTTATGGAAAAGTGTATATAGCTACTCGAAGTATGGAAATTTCTGTTTTTCAATATTCCACCCGCATAATATTCTTCGGAAAAGGTATTTTTACCAAGGCTGTCGTTTTTTGTAACATTGCTAATCATTCCGTCATTATCATACCTGTAACTTTCTCTCAAGTGGTGGTTAGAATAATATTCTTGGCGTAATTCAAGCGTGCCATCTATTTTTTTTCTAACTAATTTTCCAACAGGAAACCCTTTATTAAATTCGCCATAAAAAAGTGTGTCTTTCATTATCGGGTTGTGCAACATCCATTGTCCTTGCGATAAATCATTTTTAAATTCCAATTCAAAAAACGGAGAACCGTCAGCATATTTCCATTGGTGTTTTCCATCGGGAAAATCATTAGAAGCTAAATTTTCATCTTTCCATTTTGGGTTGTACTGTTGTGCGATTTTTTTAGCAGTTTCAATAGCTGTTTTATCATCAATACGTTTTCCTGTTGCGTCCACTATTTGAACCACATCACCATTAGAAGCAAAATTTGCAGTTAAACCAGGAAGTTTATCCATTGAAAATTGGACTCTTCGCACTTGTTGGTTGCTGAATAAATCAAAACCTATTGATGATCCAACCCAATTTAACCAATGAATTGAATTTAATTGCTGTGTTTCGGAAAAGGTTAATTTGAAAATGTTGTTGACATCTAATTCTTTCCGTTTTCCGTTTTCAAAATTGTGTTCGATGAGACTTTTTCCTGTCTTGTCTGCATAAAACTTTCGTGTAATATTCGCTGATTCATCATAAACTGTGTTCCAACTCACATTTTCGGAATTTCCTGTTCCAACCCAAATAAGTTTAATGTAATCCTCCTTTAGCTGTCCGTTTTCATAAAATGTTTGGTAAGAACCGTGTAGTTTCCCATTTTCAAAATGCATTATTTTTTCCAACTGTCCATTTGCGTAATAAGACTTTGTTACTCCATTTTGCATTCCATCTTTCCATTCAACGATAGTTTTAATGTTGTTCTTTTCCCAATAGGTTTCTGTTCCTGTTTGCTGGGAAACCTTCTTTCCGTCTTTCTCTATAATTTCGTAAAAAGCTTCGTAAGTTTTGTTTTCCTCTTTGTCGAAACGCTCTACCTTTCCGCTCAATAAATTATCAATAACATAAGAACGCTCAGATAATTCGCCCGATTGGTAATAATAATTTTCCTGAACACCGTTCTTTTTAAAATTTTTCCAATTTTCTATACGCTGTCTTTTGCCGTTTTCTTGGTAAACTTCAATCGTACTGTCATACACATTTTTAAGAATTGTATCTCCAACTGCAATCTCACGATAAAATATCCCTTTTCTTTCTAAATTTCCATTTGAGCGGTAATGAACATAAGCACCGTGTTCTAATCCGTCTTTAAAAACCACCTCCGATTTTAATGTATTGTTTTTATCTTGGTGATATTCCTTACATAAGCCCTCTTTCTTTCCGTTTTTGAATGTAAAATCTGCCGAAATATTACCATTGGAATGATAATATTTTGCTTTTCCGTGAAGTAAAGAAAGTTTTTTTGGTTCATTAGGAATTCTTTTAATGTCTTCGTTTATCGTTCTTGTTTGTTTGGAAGGCTCAATATATTTTGGATTGTCGATTATAATATAATTTTCATCTCTTAGTAGTTGCCCATCGGCTGTATAAGAGCGTTTGTTGCCAATATTCAGGTTATCTTCATAAGTTCCTTTTTCTCTTAGTTTACCGTTGTTGTGGTACAATTCGTACTTACCGTTTTTTGCACCATTTTTATAATTCGTCAATTCGGCAAGATTACCCTTAGAATCAAAGCTTTTATAAAGACCATGTAAACGTGAAATTTCTTCTTTTGGGAATGCTTTGAAATGCTCAAATCGAAAACGGTCTCTACTCCCTTGTAAAAAATATTCTACTTTTCCGTTGAGCAATCCATTTTTAAAATTTGATATTCTCTGCACTTCTCCGTTGTTGTAGAACAAAGTTTGTTTTCCGTGTTTTTTGCCATTTTTTAATGTCGCAATTTCTAATGTATCCTTAGAAGCATTTCTAACAATTAATTGGTTCTTTGAGAAAAGACTATCTGTACCAGTTGAATAATTGTAAAAATTACCGGGCTGTGCAATTGCATTGGCTGAAAACAAGAGTAAAATTAGAGAAGTAAAAAAAGTAATTTTTGGTATAAATGTCAATATATTTTTCATTTAGATTTTGAGGTTAGAATCTACAAAAGGTGTGCCTTTGTTGTGAAGTTTGTAGAAAAGCGTCAAGAATAGACGTGTTTTGTTTCTGCTGCCTTTCTCCTACCATTACCCACAACGTGTTTGTGTATGATTAGTGGCGTGTTTAAGCACCTAATTTAGCAAATACAAACCAAATAGAAAATCCGCGAGGATTTTCGTAAGTAGGCGAGAACTAGCCATTAATTATACACGGTGTTGGCAAATCGGTTTTATTTTTTTCGCAATCGTTAAATTCCGACGTTTTGTTTCTCAAGCGTAATTTAGCTTTTTTTTCTTAAAATTCTCAAAAAAATTTCCGCTTTTCATTCCGTTTATTTTCCGAACGTTTTGCTTTTCTGCTATTCAGCCAGAACTTTTCGGATTGCTAAATTTTCGATTCAATGAACTGACATTTGGCAAATCAAAAATCAGACGTAATTTTCCGCAAGAGTGATAAATTCAGACGCTATTTTTTAATTTAGATTTTAAGTTTGTTATTTCTTAAAATTCTCAAAAAAATTTCCGCCTTTCATTCCGTTTTTTTTCCAACGTTTTGCATTTCTGATATTCAGCCAGAATTTTCCAGTTTGCTAAATTTTCGATTTAAAGAACTAAAATTGGGCAAGCCAAAATTCCAGCGTAATTTTTCCGCAAGAGTATTTAATTCCGACGTTGTTTTTTTTAATTTCAATTTCGATTTCAAATTCAGTTTCATTTTATTTTTTCCTTTGTTAAAAATCTAAAAACTTGAATTTAAGCACAATTTTTGTTGGTCTGGATAACTGTTTGCCAACGGTCTAGTATATGATTAGTGGCGTGTTTAAGCACCTAATTTAGCAAATAAACACCAGATAGAAAATCCGCTAGGATTTTCGTAAGTAAGCTAAAACTAGCCATTAATTATATACGGTGTTAGCCACAGTACTTATTTCCACCAGATTGTAATTCCATCGAATTTTGCATTGTCAGGAATTTTAGTTTTATCTATTCCATTTCCATTCCACCAACCTTCGTCAAGTTCCGATTTTTTGATACTAAACCAAGCATTAATATGATTTACGTCCAAAACAATATGTTCCATATCAGGTGAAATTTTGTCGGTTGCATAATATTGTTTTAAATCTCCAAAGGTTGAGTTAAGTCCAATTTTTTCTGTCGTTCTAAATCGACTGTCTAAAACCGAAATTCGATTAATTTTTGAATTCGTATTCCCGTTCTGTTTTGGTGTTAAAACCAAAATCTTTTTCATATTAGAGTCGTAGATTTCATAATCATCATAAGTGTCATCAGCGAACTCTCCATATCCAACAGTTTTTTTAATTTGTTTCTTTGGAATGAAATTATACACATCATTAATTGTCATCCCTTTTGAGAAAATTCCAACTCGGTTTGCGGAAATGTGGAAATTGTCAAAAGTATAACCAGTTGTTTTTACAACAGTTTCTTTTATTATGTCATTTTGGGTTGGTTCTTTCTTTTCATTGATTTCTTTAGGCTTTGTTAATTCGATCTCTTTGGATTCAGAATTCTGCTCTTTTTTAGTCAATTCCAATTCACGTTGCAAAAGTTCATTTTCCTTTTCGAGTAATTCTTTATCTTTTTCCGATGTTGAATTACAGCTTATTATTGTCATTAAAATAAAAATCGCTCCTAAAATTTTCTTCATAGTTCGGGGTTTTGTGTGTATTGTGGCTAACGGTCTTGTATATGGCTCGTAGCGTGTAAAAAGGTACTGTTTTTTCGTTTAAGCACAAGCCGAATTTTTGAATTTTTCTTTTTTCCTTATTAACGCAAAAAGCCAAATTCAAAAATTTGGCGATTTGGCAAATAAGCACTAACTCTGGGTAAGTAACTTATTAGCTATGAGCTATATACGTTGTTGTGCGTTCGTTCTTTTCCCTCGTTTAATTTGGTGAGTGAAGTCCCATTTTATTTCCCTCCGAGTCAAGAAATAGTGCGTAATATCCGCTGTCATCTGCGTGAGGTGATTTCGGAACAATTATTTCTCCACCATTTTTCTCAACTTTATCAAGAATGACCTGAAGATTATCGCCACCATTTAAGTATATAGTTACGCCATTAGCTGAAGGTTTATCGCCTTCTGTCTTTACGATAACTCCAGTTACCATTTGTTCTTCATAAGGGAAGATTCCCATTTGCATTTCTGGGAATTCCATTTTTTCTATGTTAATGCCTAAAATTGCCTTATAAAAATCGACTGCTCTTGAAATATCCGTTGCTGGAATTTCAAAAATTGAAATATGACTTTTCATTTCTTTTGTTTTTTGATTAATATTAGATTCAACCGAGTTAGATTCGGTTTTAGATTTGTTTTTGTCGTTACACGCTGTAATGCTAAAGAAAAGAATTATGGCTGTACAAAGAATAGATTTTTTCATTTTGTCCTGTTTGGTTTGACAAGACAAATTTAGATTACGTACAGATACAAAAATTGTAAAAATGCGACACGTTGACTATTTGTAGAAAAGTGTTGAAAGTGTCATATTTTGATTGCCTAAAAATTCCTTCGGATTAATTCCGGTAAACTCTTTAAAGTCTTTTGTAAAATGTGCTTGGTCGAAGTATTCACTTTCGTATGCAATGTGGGTCAGGTTTTCTGACTTTTTATTAAGAAGCATTTTTAGTGCAGTTTGCAGTCGGATTACTTTACCCAATTGTTTTGGACTAACACCAATTTGTTTTTTAAAATTTCGTTCAAGTTGTCTCCGTTTTGATAAATCTTCTTTGAGAATTGTGCTTATCGAAGCACTTCCGTTTGTTGCTAAAAGAGTATCAATCGTTGTTTTTACGATAGTGTCAATTGTAGTTTTTTCGTTTAATCTGTCTAAAAGAAAATTTTCGATAATTTCTATTCGTTCACTACTGTTAGTTGCCTCAATTATTTTTCGCTCCAAATCATTAGCAGTTTTTTCTCCGAACAATAATTCAATAGGTGTTTCCTTATTCGCTAAATCCTTAATCGGCATATTTACAAAATTTGCAAAGCCGTAAGGGTAAAAACGGATTGCAAAAGTGTTTACATAACCTGTCGGTTCGATATAAAATGGCTCGATTGTTTGTCCAATAACCATTGCACGAGGTTGTATAATGAATTCTTTTTCCGAAGTGTATCGCTTTATGTCGTTGCCAAGTATAAATGCCATTTCAATTGTTCCGTCTGGAATTATCCGCTGTCTTTGTGATTCGGATTCAGCAGGCCCTTCTAAAGTCCAATAGCAACTGATAAGCGATTCCAAATCAGGATTTGGTTGAAATGTTTGGTAATTCATTTATTGGTTCAAGTTTTTTTTTTGAATGACGCACAACGTTTAGTATAACCGCAGTTACGGATAAATATACGAGGTTTTTCGGTTAAGCACAGACGTTAGCAATTACGCGTGGATTCGGACGCAGTCGAATCCGCCGTAATTGCGGTTATACATTGTTGTGTACAGTACTTTTTCACGTCATCCAGATTTCATATTCGACTATGACTGTCCAGATTCCGTAAACTTTTTTTAGAAAATACTTCTTTCCATAGGCACTTCCAGTAAACTTCAAATAGGATACAGAAACAACACAATTTTCGTAATTATTATCAAAAACAGGTTCGCCTATTGAAATGATATTTTGTCTTTTCTTTGTCTTTTTGAATAGTTGTTCAGCGTCTTCTTTAGTCAAACATTCTTTACTTTTTATAAAATCCTCGTTGTAATTTAATTCGTTTATCAATTCCGAATTCCAAATCCCAATTCTACTTTTTGATTCATTTAGTTCAATTTCCTTTAACACGTTTTCGGGAACATTAAGGCCAGTTTCTTCCTTAAAATCTTTTGCGTCGAAAGAGGTTTTTGGTTTTTCACATTGGACATACATTTCTCGTCCACCTTTTGCAATTTCGTAGTCAATAATTTTCTTAAACACGTCAGATTCCGAGTTATTTTGTGAATAGCTCAAAGTTGCAATTAATATAAGAAGTATGTTCAAAGTTCCTTTCATCGTATTGTACACAACGTTTAGTATAAAAGAAGTAGGGCTGTAAATAAGCGATTATGTTTCAGGTTATCCACAAGCCAAATCTTTTGCATTTTGTTTTTATTTTTTTCTCCAAAAGCCAAATCAAAAGATTTGGCGACCTCGCAAATACGCCTGAAATATTGGGTTTAGCACTTGCTTGCCCTATTTTTTTTATACAGTGTTACCTTGCGTTATTACGACTTGAGCCAACTGGTCCAGCGATTTTTATCTTTATTATTATTAGATTGGTCAATCGCAATTTTCGCAATATCAGTTAATCTTTCTTTTATTTCTTCAAGCCATTCTTCATATCCGTCAAGACTATGTGATTCATCTTTTTTGTACTCACTTAATTCATCAATCTCATTTTTCAATAGTGATAATTGCTCTCTGAGATTATTTTGAATGTATAACTTATAATCTTTTGCTTCCTTATTGTTTTTATCAGCAATTAATTTATTCAGTATTTCTTGAGCTAATGTATACCAGTCATTGAGATAGTCGTGATTAATCAATACATAACTTGCATAAGCTATACATACCCTCTTGAAATTTGGTTTTTCTATGTGCGTAAGAACAAAATTTGATTTATTTTCTAATTTGAACTTTTCAAAATAAATCTTTTCAGCTTGTTCGTATGTTTCAAAAGAAGAAATATTGGAGGACTTATTCTTATCAACTTCAATTATAAAGTAATTATTCTTTTTACCAATATGACAAAACCAATCCTTCCTAATCTTAGCATTGTTTTTTATGAATACTTCATTAAACTTCGAATGGACCTTGTATTTATTATCAATTTTAATGACTTCCTTTTTCTCTTCGAATTTTAGTTCTTCAATTTTCGACAATTGAAGTAAAAATCTCTCAAAATCGGGATGTTTTTGACCTTCTTTGATTTTTAAATTATATAAAATATCAATGATTTCAACCATCGAAGCCCATTTGTGACTCTTAACTGTGCGTATCTGTATTTCAATAAGTTTACTTGGGTTTATAGGACTTTCGATATATAAATGATAACCACGGTATCCGTCGTCTTTAGTTTCTTGTAAATAATCATTGACATATTTGACTTCAAATCTCCCTCTAAGCGTTTCAATTAATTTAGGAATTGAATTGTCGTGATATAATAAAATTCTACAACCCGCAATATCCCCCATATTGCCAAGCGACATAGTGGGCTGTCTTTTTATTTTTGATAAAATCGATTCTATTCTTTTTATTCGAAAGGCCGTTATAGTATCGCTTCGAATATCTTTAGCTATGTTCGCAATCACTTCAAATACTGATGATAAATCCGATTTAAAAGAAGTACGATATTCTTGTAACTGTTCAAGCAACTCAGGAGAAGGAGACTTTTTATCCTTAATGAGTTTTCGAATATTTTTCCCTAATTTATTTACTTGAGATTTAGTCATTTCTAATGCAAGGTAACGGTTTGGGTATTGCCGAAGGCGGGGGAATCGTAGCACAAAAGCTGAATTTAGCACCGCAGTTAGCAAAACCATTTTTTGTTTGCTAATTTACATTTTTCAAAGCCAATAAAAAATGGTTTTTGCGGAATAGAAGTACAAATGTTGAAGTTTGGACTTTCAGCCCCGCTTTTGGCAATACCTTGTTGTACGCAGTATTATTGTGTTTTTGTTTTGTATAATCTTATTGCAGATATAACAATCCATAGAAAATAAAATAGGAAAACAATTCTTTGTCCTACAGACGGAATGTTTGGAAAAAAGAGATACCAAGAACCAAAAACTATAGTCAGCCAAACACAAATTAGTGTAGGTTTTATAAGAGGTTGCCAATTCGTATTTTTCTTCCATATTTTGGGATAAGTAAATGCCGTAAAAAGAAATGAAATATAACTTCCGTAACTCCCAATCATATGCAATATAGTTGTAGTTGATTTTCTGTTCTCCATATCAGCGGGGAAAATTCCGGAAAGAGTCATAAATAGACCACTTAAAATAAGACCATAATAAGGGATTTTTGAACTATTATTTTTGGCAGAATATTTATAAAGTCCGATTGAAAACATTGCAATTAATAGTCCGGGAATGATATATCCCAAAATATTCCAAAACCATAAATTAGGAGCATCGAGAGAGCCTAATTCACTGATTGCTTTATATTTAAAACTGTATTCAGGACGCATATTTGCCATTACAAAGTAAGTAGTCCCAAGCAAAAATGCAGAAGCAATTCCTGAAAATGCAAATCCTTTATTATTCATTTCATTTTTTGAAACAAATTTATCGGTAAATTAAATAAGTCAATTTGATGTATATCAAAAAGTGATTTCGGCTCTTACTCGGCTCAATGTTTCTTGTGTAATTCCCAAGTGGCTTGCAAGCATTCCCAAAGGAACTCTACCTAATTTATTCGCCGATTGTTTTGAAAAATATTCGTATCTCTCCTTTGCAGTATGAAATTGTAAGGAAATTATTCTTTCAGATTGTTCAACAAAATATTTAGAGATAAGTATTCTTCCAAATCTTTCCATTTCAGGAAAATCCGCAAAACATTTTTCGAGTTCGTAAATATTGATTGCGATAAGCTCGGAATCTTCTAATGTTTGAATGTAACAGTTGTCAGGAACATTTTTCATAAAACTATAAATAGAAGTAATCCACTCGTTTTCTGCGGCAAAATTGTCTGTTACTTCTTTTTCTCCTTTTTCATAATAAATTCGGATTAGTCCAGAGCTTATGAAATATGTTTTATCACATACTTTGTTTGGACGATGTATGAATTTGTCTTTTTTTACAATTTCAGCTTTCGATATTGATATAATTCTTGCTTTTAAGTCTTCGGAAACTTTAATTACGTTCTCAATATTTTGGAGTAGTGATTCAATCATCGGCAGTTGTGAAAATATTGCGTACAACGTCTCGGCTATGAGCAGTGCGGGGCAAAAATGCAATCATTTTCGAATTCGCAATAAGCCAAAACTTTTGTTCTTAAATTTCTTTTTTTGTTCAAATCGCCAAAAAGTTTTGGCGACCTCGTAAATATACAACTGCTTTTCGGTTCGGCACTTATCCCGCATTGCTTATAGCTAATGTTGTGGCCTGTGTTTTTTGTACTCTGCTTGCGTTCTGCTTACGTTTTCCTTTTTTCTCTTTCACGGACCATCGAAGAAAATCACTTGTTTTCGATGATTAAAACACAGATTTCGTAAATAAGCTTTCTTTTCCGCGGTTGCTTGCGTTCCGCTGATAAAAGTCCGACGCAATGATTGGAAATCTTTATTTTTTTTATCCGCTACTTTTTCAAGTCCGCTGAACGTTTATCCGTTCCGATAAAATCCGTTTCGCTATTTTTTTCTTTAATCCGTCCGCAATTTATTCCGCTGGATTTAATTCGGATTATTCTTGGTCAGAACGTCAATTTTTGGGTTTCGATTCCGTTTTCTTGGAAATCCTTCTACATAGGCCACAACGTTTAGTATAACCGCAGTTACGGGATTAAATTTAATGTTTTTCGGATAAGCACCGACGGTAGCAATTACGCGTGGATTCGGACGCAGTCGAATCCGCCGTAATTGCGGTTATACATTGTTGGCGGTAGTTATTCTTTTACCCATAATTGCAAAATCAGTCCGTCGTTGTATCGAATTTTCACATATTGATTTTCATCAATTGGTCCTCCGTGAGATTTTGTATTGTTGAAACCAGCAGATGGTCCAAAGTCCGAATATTCAAAAAATATTCCGTTGACCGTAAACGATTCATTTTTGTGACCAGAAAAAGGCATTGGGTCAAAATCCTCAACAATTCCCTCCACTTCCATATAGTTTCCCGTTTTTATTACGTAAATACTTTCAATATATTCCGCACCGGAAAATATGAAGGCAAAAACTGTCCATAAAATTCCAAAACCTGTCCAGAAGTACATAAAATTCATTTTGGATTTTTCTGCGCCAAATTTTTTCATTAGAAAGATTACGGCTATGCCAATTGCAACCATAATCAATCCCATTGCTGAAAATTTTAATCCGTCATATCCGGAATCCAATACATTATAATATTCTATCACAGGATTTCATTAATTACCGCCAACTACGTTAAGTATAAGAAACGTAGGGCAGGTGATAAGCACTTTCGTTTCGGTTTATTACTTAGCTAAATATAAATATTTTGCTTTTATCTTTTCTTCTATAAACGCCATATTTTATATTTAGCGGACTTTGTTAATATATACTGACCTTTCGGTTTAACACAAACGCCCTATGTTTTTTATACCTTGTTGTGTGTAGCTTTTATTTCTCGATATATAGTTTCAGTAAAAAGTGTATCTACGTTTATTTCTTTTCCATAATTGATGATTGCACCAGCAAATAATTCTAGTTCATTACATTCTTTACCTGAATTTACATCAAGTTGTAAAGATGTTGGTGTTTTCGAAGGAAATGTTGAGGCTTTTTCAAATGTCTTTTGAATAATATCATCTTCTAGATGAATCCCTTTTTTATCAGCAATTGATTTTATTTCATTCATAATTTTTGTTGCCTCTTCTTTCTGTAATTCAATTGAGCAAACGTCTCCAATAGATGAATTATGTTTAGCTGTTATTAAACCAAAACTTGCAATAAAAATAAATTTTGTCCAAATATCAATTTGAGCATTCTCTTTAAAGTCAAAATTTATCTTACTTTTTTCTATTAAATTTGAAATCCAATCAATATTTTCCGAAGGATTTTTTGGGTCTTTACCAAAAATTAATTGCCCTGGTTTGCCTTTATGTTCAACGATTCCTTTTTCTTTTATATGAGAAGCAACATAAACACAAGATGGTAAAATAATATTATTAGGTATTATTTTACGAATTCGGTCATATATATCAGCTCCATTCATCATTGGAAGTAAAACTGTATCTTTTGTAATTACTTTGGAAAGCTGATTACAAATATTTTCTAAATCATATTCTTTAACGCAAATAAATATCAAATCCGGTTTTTTAATTTCAGAAATATTTTGATAAATACAGTCAGGGTTTGTTATGCTATTTTTGTGCTCGGAAGAGAGCAATGTTAGACCCTTTTTTTTTACAACTTCGTATGTTTTAGTTCTAGCAATAAAAGAGATTTTATTTTGTCTACTTGTTTCGTTATGCTGAGATATCTTAAACCCAAAATAACCACCAACACCGCCTAAACCTATAATAACAATGTGTTTTTTGTCCATTTTTTTATTTTTTTACAAATATTAAAACTCTTACTCAGATAAGCACTTGACAAATGACAAGAAATTATATTTTGGTAATTTCTTTTCTAATTCTACTTAATGAACTGTCGGTAATTCCTAGATAGGAAGCGATAATTTTTAGAGGTACATTTTGGAAAATATGAGATTGCTGTTTTAAAAGATTAATATACCTTGTTTCTGCTTTTTTACTTGCTATTTCAATTACTCTATCGTTTAATTTAGAATAATTTATAACAAATAAAAGTCTACTAAACTCCCTGAATTCAGGAATGTTATGGAAGTTTTTTTGCACATTTTCTAAGCTTGTTTCCCAAAATGAGCAATCAGTTATAGTTTGATAGATTTCTTTTGTTGGCTGTTTTTTAAAAAAAAGACAAAAAGTCATTTACAAAGCAAGGAGCTGAATAAATGTTGGTTGTAATTTCTTCATTATCTTCATTAAGAATATATGAACGTACATAGCCTTTCTCTAAAAAGTATGTTTTAGTACTAATAGCATCTTTATTAAGTAGTGTAGTATTTTTGTCTAATGAGAAATCGCAAAATGTTTCCGTAATTTTTTCAACAATTTCTTTTTGGATAGGAAACAAAGAATGGAAATAGTTATTAAGTTTTGATTTGTCCATCAGTTTGTTTTTTAGTTACACACAACGGTTTAGCTAAGAAACGTGGGGATTTCGAAGTACATTTCTGTCCGCCCGAGACGAACTAAACTACGAAGTTCTATGCTTGCTTTTAGTACGTTTCTCCCCATGTTTTCTTAGGTGTTGTTAGCACCCGTTTTTATTTCCGTTAATTTATCTACGAGGTCTTTTGGAAACATATTGAGTTTTCTTAATGCTTTAAATAAGGTCTTGAAATTAACTATTGGGCTTGTGAAAACATTATTATAAACTTCATTCAAAATGGTCTTTCCGCGTCTTTTTAACAACCATTTTGGATACAACAAGATTGTTCCACCAACAAATTCAACTTCAACTCTTTCTATTTCAGACGTATCGAAATCAGAAAAGTATTTTTTCAGTTCAGGCTCTACGGTTGATATGATAGTATCTGCCACTTTTTGTAAAGTTTCACTTGAAAGCGATTTTAATTTATACTCTTCTCCAACTGATAGCTTCAAACCATCAATTAGTGGATTTTTTTCTTTGTCAATTAAGGCAGCATACACAAGTATTGGATCAGCTAAATAATTTTCTATGCTATATCTGTCTATTTTGAATACTCCTTGTGAGACTGCATTACCACTATCAGCGTCTATCAGTCCTTGGATAACATTTACTAACCCCGATTCCTGTAATTTATTTACCCAATTCTGAACAACATCCTTTCCGCCTGAATTGACTTTCGTAGATGCAGGAATAAATACTAATGGAATATTAGCTTCAATCTGATTTTCAGTTGTAAGTTGATTGTAAACAAACGAGTAAAAAGATACATCATCGTTGTCCTCAACAAGAAAATACTTAGTGCCTTCGCCAACATACACAAGGCCCGCTGTCAAAAGGGATACAGAATGATTTTTCGATGAGGATTTTTTAATACGGGGTTCAATTCGTGACATTTCATAAATTGAATCACTAGGCGCAAGAATAACTGTTGAAGGTGAATGTGTAGTCATAATTACTCGTACTCCAAATTTGTCAACAAGAACATTTTTAACTACATTCAGAAACTGTTGCGACATTGAAGGGTGTAGATGTGCATCAGGTTCGTCCATCAATAACAATTTTGGAAAGACTTTCTTTTCCTGTGAGTTATACAAGTAAAACATTAGAGAAATAAGAACCTTTTCACCTGAAGAAAGGTCTTGAAAATTCACAGGCTCATTTAAAATAGTGTTAGTCAGTCTTAATTGAAAGCTTTCTCTTATTCCATTTGTAGCGGGGTCGTTAATTTCAAAAGGCAATTTTGATTCCTTAATAATTTCACGCATTACAGTCCAAGGTTTTTCACCTATTTCAGTAATTATTTTTTCAGGCGATAAGCCCTTTGCTTGGCACTCGATTTCGGATAAACGATAATTGTAAAATATCTCACCTATTTTTTGGCTTAATTGGCTTTCTTGTTCTATATAAATTTCTGGAAAGTACTCAGCAAATTCTTCCTTGGTAATCTCTTTCTTGTTTGATTTACCAACCTTACTTATAATATCTTGAAACGCGTGATGTCGTCTTACTTCCTGTTCATTTCGGTTTTGAACTGGATTGTTTTGCTGAAATTGTGAAAATTGACTATTTAAAAATTGTTGAATCGTAGATAAATCAACATGCGCAGTATTTTGTAATTGCCATTCACCCTTTAAAAAGGTAACTTCATTCGGTTTAATTTGGTCACCTGAAATTACAACTCTTTCTCTTGTCCCATGTTTATTTATTATTGTGTTATGTATTAGCTCCAATAATTGTGATTTCCCTGTCCCGTTTGGCCCTGTAATAATTGCTAAACTTGGAACATCTGTCCAAGTAAATGTCGTCACTGATTTGTATTTTCCTGTAAATTTTATTTCCATTTTTTACGTTCTTCGAATGGGTGCTAACTGTCTTGCATATGATTTGTGGCGTATGTAAGCACGGAAGTTAGTAAATAAAAACCGAAGCGAAAATACGATAGTATTTTTGGGAGTGGGGACGGACCCAGCCATAAATTATATGCGTTGTTATG
>Ga0208015_1000322_pt1 | contig 28836 bp, 19 predicted proteins | sample 26BtaG_FD_184101 | JGI IMG/M metagenome (GOLD analysis project Ga0208015, IMG submission 184101) | Marine viral communities from Cariaco Basin, Caribbean Sea - 26B_WHOI_OMZ_CsCl (SPAdes) (version 2) | ecosystem: Environmental > Aquatic > Marine > Oceanic | place: Caribbean Sea: Cariaco Basin...
TCATAAATGGTGATGGAGTTTCTTCTGTCAATTTTTGATGGCGACGTTGGATGGAGCAATCACGTTCTGAAAGATGACATGCTTTCCCACGAGAATCACCCACAATCTGTATTTCGATATGACGTGGTTCTTCAATAAGTTTTTCGAGGTACATCGCATCATTGGCAAAAGCTGCTCTAGCCTCATGACGTGCAGAATCCCATGCGTCTCTAAGTTTTTCCTTTTTCCAAACGGCGCGCATTCCTTTACCACCACCTCCTGCTGATGCTTTCAACATTACTGGAAAGCCCATTTCAACTGCCAATTTCTCAGTCTGCTCATAGGACTCCAAGATACCATCACTTCCAGGAACACAAGGTACACCGGCTTTTTTCATGGTTGCTTTGGCCGACGCCTTATCGCCCATTTTTTCAATCATTTCTGGCGAAGCACCAATGAACTTTATATTGTGCTCTTCACATATCTTCGAAAACTTTGCGTTTTCAGACAAGAATCCATAACCAGGATGTATTGCATCGGCATTAGTGATCTCTGCTGCCGCGATAATATTGGACATTTTCAAATAAGACTCACTACTTGCCGGTGGTCCGATACACACAGCCTCATCTGCAAATTTAACATGTAAACTTTCTGCGTCAGCGGTAGAGTACACAGCTACAGTTTTGATGCCCATCTCCTTGCAGGTTCTGATGATCCGTAGTGCAATTTCACCCCTATTGGCTATTAATATTTTTTTAAACATAACATTTCAAATTAAAAATTTCTCCCGATAGCTATCGGGTCCACGCACCAAATTCCAAGTTTTGGATTTTGAGATTTGTCTATTGTAATTTTCATTTGGTTATGATGGATCTACCAAAAATAATGGCTGATCAAATTCGACAGGAGAGGAATCGTCAACTAAAATTTTAATGATTTTACCAGAAACTTCAGATTCAATTTCATTGAACAGCTTCATCGCCTCAATAACGCACAAAACGTCACCTTCTTTTATTGTTTTGCCTACTTCAACAAACATTGGTTTGTCGGGAGACGGTTTACGATAGAAGGTACCTATAATTGGTGATTTAATGGTGATGTATTTTGAGTTTTCGTCATCGGCAGGAGCAGCAATGGGTTGCGGTGCTACCTGTTGTGGTGCTGGGGCTTGTTGTTGAGCAACTGGGGCAGGTCCCATTGGAATTTGTTGCACATAAGTTGTGGATTCCCCTCTATCTTCACTACCCGTTTTAATGGTAATTTTGATATCATCCATCTCCAATTTAACCTCACTCGCGCCAGATTTAGCAACAAATTTGATTAAGTTTTGAATTTCTTTTATATCCATAATAATTAGAATTTAAATATTTAAAGATTAGTTAGTTAGTTTATGAATTATAGGCCCAAGTAAGGTACACTGAGCCCCAGGTAAAACCACCCCCGAATGCCACAAATAATAATTTGTCGCCTTTTTTTAGTTGTTTTTCATAATCATATAAGAGTAGTGGTAGAGTTGCCGAAGTCGTATTTCCATATTTATGGATATTCATCATTACTTTGCTGTCTTCAAGTTCAATTCTACTTGCAGTAGCATCAATGATTCGTTTGTTAGCCTGATGTGGCACCAACCAGGCAATATCATCCTTGTTAAGATTATTTCTGACCAAAATTTTTTCAGTAACGTCGGCCATATTGAAAACAGCATTCTTAAAAACCATCTTACCTTCTTGAAAAATATAGTGCTTTCCTTCAGCTACTGCTTCTGGCGTTGAAGGATATGACGAACCTCCATAAGTAGCTTGCAGAAACTCCCTTCCCGCTCCGTCACTTCGCAACAACTCATCCTGAAGGCCATAACCTTCTGTATTGGGTTCAAACAAAACAGCACCTGCACCATCTCCAAAAATGATACATGTGGCTCTGTCTTCATAATTGATCATTGAAGAGTTCTTATCCGCACCTATCAATAATACTTTTTTATATTTTCCGGATTCAATATAACGTGCAGCTACAGACATTCCATATAGAAAGCTGGAACAGGCGGCCTCCAAATCAAATGAAAAAGCATTTACAGCACCAATTTGTGTCGCAGTATAGGCTGATGTAGCTGCCGCCTTCATGTCTGGTGTCGCTGTAGCAACAATGACAAGCTCTATCTCTTTGGGGTCTAAGCCTTTTTTTTCTATGAGATTTTCAGCGGCTTTTATCGCTAAAAAAGAGGTGCCTTTGCCATCTTCCTTAAGGATTCTTCGTTCCTTGATTCCCGTTCTACTGGTTATCCATTCATCATTTGTATCGACTAAGGTCTCTAAAATTTGATTTGTCAACACATAATCAGGTACATATCCTCCTATGGCCGTAATTGCAGCAGTGATTCTACTCATTGTTTTGTATTAGATATGACCATTATTTGACAAAAATCCGTCAAACGAAGTAAATTTCAGATGAATTTACTAAATATTTAGTCAAATATGATGCAAATTAAGTTGTTTTTCAGACTTTCTAAAATTAAACATAAAAAAAACGCCCTAGTGTGAGCGTTTTTTTGTATGCGTGCATAGTAGTTATGCCAAATTCTCTTCTTTCTCAGAGTTATCGATTAGCACTTGACCTCTGTAGTAGAGTTTTCCTTCATGCCAATGAGCCCTGTGGAATAAGTGTGCTTCCCCTGTAGTAGGACACGTTGCAATTGTAGGAACAACTGCTTTATAATGTGTTCTTCTTTTATCTCTTCTGGTTTTAGAAATTTTTCTTTTAGGATGTGCCATTTTATATCGTGTTATTTATCCGTTAATAGTTTTTTTAATGTATTCCAGCGAGGATCAATATCCTCTGATTTTTCTTTTTCTTTTAGGCCCTTTGGGCTTAACTCTTCTAGTTTTTTAAGTATTTCTGATTTGAGGGTACCATCTTTGATTCCTGGATGGACGCGCTTTATGGGCATTGCCAAAATAATCAACTCATAGATATATTGAGCAATATTTAATTCAAACTCTCCATGAGGTAAGATCAAAATATTCTCATTTTCGTCATTGTACTCATCTCCAAACTTTACAACCAAATTGAAATCATCTTCAATCGTTTGCTCATAAGGCTCATTTGATGTGTCACAATTGACATTCACCGTACCCGATGCTTCAAAATCCAATTCTAAAAGTGTGGCTTTTTTTTCAAAAAGTATATTCACTTTTATATGGGCATCATTGAAATCATCATACTCAAAATGTTCAAAGAACTTTTTATCAATTTGATAATCAAAATGGTGCTTTCCTAATTTCAATCCTACAAATTGTATATCATACTCTTTCAGGGGCTTCATGTTCGCATTCATTTTGAGCCTGCAAATATAGAAAATATTTCTTATTAGAAAAAAGCTATTAACAAAAAATGTTTACATCTTTTTTGAAGCTCTTTTTAAAGGGTTTTTGGTCAGCTTCTGATATTCTTTTCTATTCCTATAGATTTGAATCGCAGTAAAAACCGCTGCTTTAAATGAGCTCTCATCTGCAGTTCCTTTACCTGCAATTTCAAAGGCAGTTCCGTGATCTGGGGAAGTTCTTATTTTGTTCAAACCCGCGGTGTAATTGACACCTTCACCAAAAGTGATGGTTTTGAAAGGAATCAGTCCTTGATCGTGATAGGAAGCGATAATCGCATCAAAATTTTGATAGTTTTTAGATCCAAAGAAACTATCTGCTGAATAAGGTCCATATACCAATTTGCCCCTTTCCCTGATTTTCTGAAGTGCTGGTTTTAAAATTTCCTCATCTTCCTTACCAATAACTCCATGATCTCCAGCATGGGGGTTAATGCCCAAAACAGCAATTTTTGGTCCATTGATGCGAAAATCCTTTATCAAGGACTCATAAACGGTCTGAACCTTTTCTTCAATAAGCTTTGCAGTAATATGTTGAGGCACATCTTTTACTGGAACATGATCTGTAAGCAACCCTACTTTAAGTTTATCAGAAACCATGAACATAAGACTTTTCCCTCCAAGTTCCTGGGCTAAATAATTGGTATGTCCTGGAAAGTTGAAGCGCTCCGATTGAATAGTCAGTTTATTGATAGGCGCCGTCACCAATACGTCTATATCATCGTTTTTCAATGCTTCTGTAGCTCGTTCTAAAGATTTTATAGCATACTCTCCAGCTTTTAAATCTTCTTCTCCAAAAGCAATATCAATAGTCTCTTTCCAAACATTAAGCACATTCACCTTTGCTTCAATTGCCTGATTTAAATCATTTATACCATGAAAATTAATGCCACTGTTGAAATGTTTCTTGAAGAAGGACATCGTTTTTATTGAGGCGAATATTATAGGTGTACAAAACTCAAGCATTCTAGAATCCTCAAACGTCTTCAGGATGATTTCTGCGCCAATGCCATTTAAATCTCCTATGGAAATCCCTACTCTAATTTGCTCTTCTTTTTTCATCCTAATTTTAATTATTCATGCATTCTGACATTTAATTGAAAACTTTTCTAAATAGGAGTTTATCTCGAATTTCTCATTAAAGTCTTATCTTTGTAAGCCATCGCACGAATGCAAATTTAACTAATTATTCGACAATATGTTTACTGGAATCATTGAAGATTTAGGCGTCATCACAAATTTGGAACACGACCACGACAATCTTCACATCACATTAAAGAGTAATTTCACTTCTGAGCTAAAAGTTGACCAAAGTGTAGCCCATAATGGGGTATGTTTAACAGTGACCTCATTAAACGGCTCGCTATATACGGTTACAGCAATTAGGGAAACACTCAATAAAACCAATTTGGGTAAATTAAAAGTTGATGATCAGGTCAATTTAGAACGCGCCATGAAACTTGGCGATAGATTGGACGGCCACATTGTACAAGGTCATGTGGATCAAACCGCCATTTGTAAGTCGATTGAATTTCAAAATGGGAGCTGGCTATTCACTTTTGAATATGATTCTTCCTTAAACAATATCACTATTGAAAAAGGTTCAATTACTGTGAATGGTGTAAGTCTAACCGTAGTAAACAGTTTGAAAAATGAATTTAGCGTCGCTATTATTCCTTATACCTATGAACATACGACTTTTAAATTTTTAGAGGAAAACAGTATTGTGAACTTAGAATTTGATGTTCTTGGGAAGTATATCAAACGCCTCTATGAACTCAGAAACTAAACTTGAGAATGCTTTTTTGAGTGCTTTAAAACCATATAAATTCCGTATACAAAAGCAGCAACAAACAGGACAATTAAGCTATCGTCAATAGGAAAACCCGGAGGTCCTGGTCCTCCTTGGGGTTGTGGTGGCCCTTCGCCCCCACCTGCACTATTTTGAGCAACGCCCATAATACTGATTAACATCAATAAGATAGAAGCGGTAATTTTCTTGTATAGTTTAATCATTATGATGTAAATGTATAAAAAAAAGTGAATCGACAAAACAAAAAACAAGAAAAAACATCCATGAAGAGCAATATTCTTCGATGAAATGCATGGTTTTGTTTTTAAAAATGGCTATTTATTCACGTTATCAAATATATGTATTTTTAATATACTCCGTCCAATACATACATTTTTTTGTTCAAAAATAACCACTACATATAACGCAAACAATTATCAATTAGTATTTTAGTCAGAATGCAAAAACATCCGACAAAAGTAATTAGAAGTCATTTTTCTAAAAAACACATCACTCTCACTTCAAGGGCATTATGAGAAAATGAAAGTTTTCCATGATTACAAAAATATCATGCTTGACCATACTTTTAATGCCTTTTATTCAGGTGAATGATATTTGCCACCCCTTATCAGAGCAGGACAGCACCGAAACACCAATAAAAAAAGGCAAAATTGGTGAACTCACCATCACCACCTTAGGCATTGAAGCCATGCCGTTATTGCGTTTTAAAACGGGTGATATGATGAAAGCCCTTACCCGGCCTTGCTCCTGCGGAAGAACAACGCTGCGACTGGGGCCAATTGCGGGCCGAAAGAAACAAATGATCAAATACAAGGGCACCACTTTATATCCACCAGCCATGGAAAACATTCTCAATAACTTCAACACTTTGGAATGTTTCGTTATTGAAATCAGCCATAATGCGATTGGAACGGATGAAATTTTGATCAGAATTGCCTCAGCGAACCCAACGGATCAGTTATTAGGTCAAATAAAAGATCATTTTAGAGCCAAATTAAGGGTCACTCCCATGATAGAATGGACGGATAAAAACGTGATCGACACCTTGCGTTTTCCTAAATTAAGTCGAAAACCCATTCTCGTGATTGATAAACGAAAATAATGGCTTATTTTTATCGGTATCATGACACAAAAAAACATCATTTTAGAAAGACCGGATATAAAGCCCATCCTTTGGGATGCCTTTTTCAACGCAACGGATACCCAAAAGCCTTTGGTCATATTTTGTCATGGGTACAAAGGATTTAAAGATTGGGGCGCCTGGGATTTAGTGGCAGAAGCCTTTGCTAAAGCGAATTTATTTTTTGTAAAATTCAATTTTTCGCACAACGGTGGCACGATGGACCAACCCATTGATTTTCCAGATTTGGAAGCCTTTGCAGAAAACAATTATTCAAAGGAACTTGAAGATTTAGATGATCTTATCAAATTTCTGCAATCAACATCTAACCCTTTTCAAGCAGAAATCAATCCTAACCAACTTATTATTATTGGACATTCTCGCGGTGGCGGCATTGCAACCATTAAAGCTTCAGAAGACAAAAGGATCACCCAATTGATTACTTGGGCAAGTGTGAGCGATTTCGGAAGTAGAACCGCCACTTCTGGTGAACTCGAGCAATGGAAAAAAGACGGTGTTAAATACGTGCTTAACGGGAGAACAAAACAGCAATTACCCCACAATTATCAATTTTATGAGGATTTTAAAGCGCATGAAACACGCTTAAACATAGAACAAGCGGTTAAAAAGCTCAACATCCCACACCTGATCATCCACGCAAAAGAAGATCCTTCGGTCAAATACAGTGAAGCTGAAGACTTACACACCTGGAATCCTAAAAGCATTCTATTTCCTATAAAAAAAAGTGACCATGTTTTTGGAGCATCACACCCATGGCAAGACAGTACGCTTCCAAAACCATTAAAGATGGTCGTTCAAAAAAGTATTGAATTCATCAATTGAATTCACCTCAATACTCCATGAGATTTCATTTACAAACATTGCAGTCAACAATTGTTTCAAATGGGTGCGCCCATCTTTGAAACAATTTATAATATGCACACGTCTCTGAATCATTACAATTTTTCAGTAAGGGTTCTCTAATTTAGATGCTATATTTTCTATGATAACAAATATTTTAAAGCTCCCAACCAAAAATATTTTGATGTTTTTGTCAGTTCTTACACTTGCAGCTTGTGCCACTTATAAGCCACAATCTAGAATTCCTACAAAGGATGATAGTTCCGCAAAAAAACCGATTCATACATTTGTTGTGGCTGGTGGTTTGGGAACTGCCAAACCAAACTCCAATCCCAATCTCCAAAAACTTCTTAAGTCATATTTAGACAAAGCCAGCAACGAAAGCACCTTGCTTTACACTGGCGACAACCTTCCAAAAAAGGCTGACAAAAGCACAAGGAAGTCGTATATAAATGCCCAAATCGAAATCGCCAAAGATTTTAAAGGCAAGACCGTTTTTATTCCTGGACATCACGAATGGAGCAGTAAAAATACCTCAGAGATCGAATGGGTGGAGGACTACCTAAAAGACAATAACATCAAAAACTTTGAAGTACAGCCAACAAATGTGTGTCCTTTAAAATATGTTGAAGTCAATAAGACACTCGATATTCTTTACGTAGATTCCAACTGGTTCTCCATCAATTGGGATCACGTTGAAGGCATGAATTTAAAATGTACCGATATTAATACCAAGCGCAGATTCAATGAAGAGTTTGAAGGATATATAAAAGATTCAAGAGGGAAAAACTTACTGATTGTGATGCATCATCCAATTTTTAGCAATGGAAAGTATGCAGGAAATGCTACGTTTTTAGAGAGTATAACGCCATTGCCAATAGTAGGGAATATTGTCCATGAAGTTATTGATTTAGGAGGTTTTTCAAGACAAAGACTCAAATCACATCGTTATAATTACTTGCGTACCGTCATCAGTTCCTTGGTACAGGACAATGAGCGTGTGACTATTGTATCAGGACATGAAGAAAGCCTACAATACCTTGCCAGTGAGAATATTCGCCAAATTATAAGTGGATCTCTGGGCAGTCGCACAGGAACCAGAATGTCTAAAGGCACCATTGCCAATATTGGGGGTTCGTTGGATTTTGACGGCAAATTTACCTATGGCGAAAAAGGATTTGCTATTATCAATTACTATGAAGATGGCACTTCAGACGTCAAGTTTATTACTGAGGACGATACGTTCTCCTTTGAGCTAAACGACAAATTCCTTGAAATTGAAGAAGAATATCCAATTCCAACATTTTCTGAGCCTACAAAAACACTGGCTATTACGACCGATAAAGATAAGCTCGATAAGTCAGGATTTTATAAATTTATATGGGGAGAACGCTATCGCAGTTATTTTGGGAAACCCGTTACTGCAGATATTGGAATATTGGACACTTTATACTCTGGAATGAAAATCACCAAGCAAGGCGGTGGACATCAATCCTTTTCGGCACGACTTGAAGATGAAGTAGGCAGAGAATATGCCATGAGAGGCCTACAGAAAGATGCGCTTAAGTTCTTGCGTTTTAAAGTTCCCGGAATTGCCTATGTGGAAGAAGATTTTGAAGGGACTTTTGTCGAAACAATGATTTATGACTTTTTCAGCACTACTCATCCGTATATGCAATTGGTCATTGATCCGTTGGCAAAGTCAGCAGGTATCAACCATGCCAACACCCAATTGTACTATTTGCCAAAGCAACCTGGTTTTAAAATGTTGGGAGATGACTATGGCGACCAGTTGTATTTTATTGAAGAACGCCCAATGGACAAGCAAAAAGACTTTGAGGGTTACAACCGAGCAAATCCGAAAGAAAAGGGAGAAGCTGTCAATTTTGAAAGCACCACAGATGTTCTTGAAAAATTGAATGAAGATGAAAAATATACCATTGATCAGCGCGCCTACATTCGCGCGCGATTATTTGATATGCTCATTGGCGATTGGGATCGTCATGAAGATCAATGGCGATGGATAGAATATGAAATCAGCGATGACGATATACGATTTATTCCAATTCCAAGAGACAGAGATGCGGCCTTTTCCAAATTTGATGGCGTGGCCATTCCAATTATTAAAATGCTAATGCCTGATGTCAGGTTTTGGCAATCTTATGATACAGATATAAAAAATGTGAAATGGTTTAACGGTGAGGGCAACAATTTGGACGTTGCATTTTTGAACAAGCACGATGCATCGGTTTGGGTGGAAGAAGCCAAAATAATCCAATCAGGCATGACTGACGAGGTGATTGACCAAGCTTTCCAACGGTTGCCTACTGAAGTCCAAGATGAAGCATCTGAAGACATCAAAAACAAACTCAAAGGCCGATTGAAAAACCTTGATGCCATTGCCAAACGCTATGGCGACAGAATGCAGCAAATTGTAGTGATCCACGGCACCAACAAAGATGATAAAATAGAAATTACCCGATTGCCACAAGGCAAAACCAAAGTCGTTTTGAAACGATTAAAGACCGATGCTCCAAACCCTATATTCTTTGAACGTACGTTTGATAGAGAAGCCACAAAAGAACTCTGGATTTACGGTTTAAATGATGACGACATATTTGAAGTTTCTGGAGACGGCGATCGTGAAATTATGTTACGATTAGTCGGTGGTCATGGCGATGACGTGTTTGAGATCAACAATCGTAAAAAATTGAAAGTGTACGATTGGAAACATGAAGAGGCCGAGTTTACAGATAAAACACCGAGGAAACAATTTACCCCTCTTTATGAAACCAACACCTTCATTTATCGTGAATTTAAAGAGAATAGTAATGTCTTTTTTCCTAATTTAGGATTTAAAACAGACGAAGGCGTATTTTTCGGAGCGAAAGATACTTATACCAACCATGGTTTTAATGGTGAGGATTTTAGATACAAGCACACGCTTTCAGCCAATTATTTTTTCAATTTTGGTGCTGTAGAAGTCGAATATGCAGGCATTTTTGCCAATATCATCCCAAATTGGAATTTTGAAGCTATTGGTTATTATGCCAGCTCTCAATTTGCCAGTAACTTTTTTGGTTATGGCAATGATACTAAATACGATGAAGATGCTGTAGGCAAAGATTTTAACAGAGCACGAATCAAACAAATTAAGTTAAGAAGTGGAATTGCTTATCGAAGCATCCATTTTCACGCTCTTTTTGAAAACTATAGTGTGGAGGAAGATTCAGATCGATACTTTAATTCCAATAATTTTGGAGAAGACGTTTTCGAAACTCAAAATTATGTGGGCGCGGAGGCAGACATATTGTATGAAAACGTTGATGCCATGGATTTTCCTACCCGTGGGCTTTATTTTAAAGCAGTGCTTGGGTACAAGAAAAACTTAAAATTGGATAATAACCAATTCGGATATGCTGCCTTCAAATTAGGCTTTGACAAGAAACTAATTCATTCCGGAGATTTGGTTTTGGGCTCAAAAGCCGAGATTAGAACCAATTTTGGAGATGATTATTTATTCTATCATGCTCAGTCTATAGGAGGTGACACTGGTTTAAGAGGATATAGAAATAATAGATTTGCAGGTAAAACATCCTTTTATCAGAGTACAGATCTTAAATGGCGCTTAAAACGTTACGTCACTGCAGTTACCCCAATAACCATTGGCGTGTTTGGTGGATTTGATTATGGTCGTGTGTGGTTGTCAGATGATGCGTCAAACACATGGCACAATTCCTTTGGTGGCGGATTTTGGATAGGCAGTTTAAATGCGTTTTCAGTGAATGCAGGTTATTTTGTATCAGATGAAGATGCCATCATACAGGTAGGCTTAGGTTTTGGTTTTTAATTAATTTGTTGAAATATATGTTGCTATGAGTTTTGAAATCATCCTTGTATTCATCATTCTTGGAGTAACTATCCTACTCTTTGCAACAGAAGCTTTGCCGATAGATAAGATTGCATTCTTGATCATCGTAGCACTCGTTTTATCTGGCTTGACCTCTCCAGAGGAGGCCATTAGTGGTTTTTCAAGTTCGGCCACCATTACCATCCTTATGCTCATGATTTTGGCAATTGGTCTCGAAGACAATGGCGTGATTGATCTTTTGACCCAATCCATCAAGAAATTGAAAATCTTACCCATGGTTTTGATGGTTCCCGTTTTTATGTTGATATCGGCATCCATTTCATCATTTATTAGTACCACTGCAGTGGTGGTTATTTTTATAAAAATTATTGCCCAACTTTCAGAGAAGTATAATTTCTCTGCCCCAAAATTATTGATGCCCATTTCCTTTGCAGGGATTTTAGGCGGCAGCTGTACTTTGATGGGAACTTCCACAAATCTCTTGGTGAATTCGGTTGCCCAAAAATTAGGCGCAGAACAATTTTCGTTCTTTGAATTTACCCTCTATGGCGTCATTTTATTGGTGGTTGGTATTGTGTTTATGACCTTCGCAAGCCGATGGCTACCAAAAACCAACAAGAACGATCTTACTGATACCTTGGTTGACAACACCTTCTTATTCTCCTTGACCGTAAAACCAGAATCAAAGCTAATCGGTACCCCAATTTCGGATGCTAAATTTTATAAAAATCCAGATATCCGTGTATTAAGACTGATTCGCAATGACATTGTCAACGACAATCCAGGCCCTAACACCACCCTAAGGCCTAATGACAAATTAGTTGTTTTAAGTGATGTCAAGGCCTATGCATCCATTTCTAAAGAAGATTTTAGACTTACCGCTGAGAATGAATTGTCTTTTCTTGAGGATATTGATCCCGATAATGAAAGTGACACTAAAAAAAGCGCCTATAGCTATGTGGAATTATTGATTCTTCCAGGATCGGAGTTTATTGACAAATCTTTTTCTGAAATTAAAAACTTGCTCTTTAACATTGCAAGGCCATTGGGAATTCAGAACAGGAGACAATTTCAAAAAGGGATGCGCCTGAATCTGCCTAAAATCATTAAAAACACCAATTTACAAGCAGGAGACAAATTGCTTCTAAAAGCAAAAAAAGAAGACATTGAACATCTCTATTCCATAAACAATACCATTGTGCTAATGCATCATGAGGAAGATTATAAAATCAATCCTTACAAAAGGACCATAAGTTTAGTAGCCCTAGTTATGGTGGTTGGGTTGGCGGCAAGTGGTGTGTTGACCATCTTATCAAGTACATTATGTGGGGTTGGATTACTACTTATAACAAATTGTATCAGCCTATCAAAAATTTACAAAAAAGTGAACTGGCAAATCATTTTTTTATTGGCTGGCATGATCCCTTTGGGAATTGCCATGAACAATTCCAAAACGGACATTTGGATCTCTGAGATGCTATTAAATTTCCTCACTGGACAGAACAACATTATTATTTTAGGCGTTCTCTTTGCCATTACCATGATCATAAGTGGTTTTATATCCAACAATGCCACTGCGGTCATCATAACGCCCATAGCCATTACACTTGCTGCTGGATTAAATTTACCTGCAAAACCATTTATCCTTGCGGTCATGTTTGCCGCCAATTTCAGTTTTTTCACACCAATGGGCTATCAAACCAACACCTTAATTTACGGAACTGGCGCCTATAAATTCAGGCATTTCCTAATTATAGGAGGATTGTTGTCCATAATCCTGTTAGTTGTTGGTACGCTTCTCTTGTCTACTATGCTCAATGGCCTATAATTTCAACATTTAAGTTCCTTTATTTTGCGATATCCTAAAAGTAGACCGTCTAAATTTCGTTATTCGGTAAAAATTTCAAATAAGGCACAGTGTTCCACTTTGCTTTAGTAATTTTAGAGGTTCAATTAAATTTTTAAGAATGTCAAAACAGCCAAAATTAACACGATTTAATCAGAGTGTTTTATCAAAGTATCAGATCTATAATGGTATTTTTATGACCTTGCCTTTTGATGCCGTCACAAAAACCGGTGTCTTATTGCCATTGTTTCATGAAACATGTCAGAAAGGCTTTAGTGCTGGCGAAGACCCTACCACTATCGTCAATTCATTTTTTAAAAAATATCAAGCCCGACGTAGTCCTGAAAGTCAAATTAATTTACTGTTTCGTTTTATTCAATACATTGAACGACAAGTGGTGTTGTTTGATGCCATAGAAGATGCCGCATTCCCCATAGTCAATAATATGGATGGGATAGGAACTTTACGAAGTTTGAAAGAAAGCGTCTCTGCAGAAAATAAATTGGAACTCCTCAAAAAATATTTGGAAGAGTTTAAGGTTCGAATCGTCCTAACCGCACATCCTACACAATTTTACCCAGGATCTGTCTTGGGGATTATTACCGATTTGACCGAAGCCATTAAGGAAAACGATTTACTTCGCATTAATGATTTACTCGCACAATTAGGTAAAACGCCGTTCTTTAAACATGAAAAACCAACACCGTACGATGAAGCGGTCAGTTTAATCTGGTATCTAGAAAACGTTTTTTATAAATCGTTTGGAGACATTTTTGACTATATCCAACAAAATGTTTTTGACGGCAAACAAATTGACAACAACATTATCAATATCGGATTTTGGCCTGGTGGCGATCGCGATGGAAACCCTTTTGTAACGCCTGAAATTACACTCAAAGTTGCAGCACGTTTAAAAGAAACCATCATTAAGAATTATTATCGTGATGTTAGACGTCTAAAAAGAAAACTCACTTTTAGGGGTATTGAAGATAGTATGTCGTTCCTTGAAAAAGAGCTCTATGAACTTATGATAGGCAATCCTTCTGAATTGACCTTAGAGGATTTAAAAGCAGAATTGATCTCGGTAAAAGACATTATCATCAAAAAACATCAGTCTTTATATATTTCTGAAATCAACAGCCTCTTAAATAAAATCCATCTCTTCGGATTCCATTTTTCGACTTTGGATATCCGACAGGACAGTCGTGCGCACGATAAAGTATTTACCGATTTAGTGCAAACATTATTAGATAGTGGCAACACTATTTTTCCAAAAAATTATTTCGATCTTTCTCCTACAGAACAAGTTGAAGTATTATCGCATGTTGAAGGAAAAATTGACTTCTCATTAGTTAAAGATCCTGAAACGCTCAAAACTTTACAAATCATTGAAGCGATTAAAACCATTCAAGAAACTAATGGCGAACAAGCTTGCAATAGGTATATCATCAGCAATAACCAAAGCACGCTACATGTCATGCAATTGTTTGCGATGTTAAAACTCGTTGCATTCCAAGAGGACATGTCCGTGGATATCGGTCCTCTTTTTGAAACCATTACCGACTTGGAAAACGCGCATTTGGTCATGGAAGAACTGTATACCAATCCTGCCTACAGCGCACATTTAAAATCGAGAAAAAATAAACAAACTATTATGCTAGGGTTTAGCGATGGCACAAAAGACGGCGGCTATTTAATGGCAAACTGGGCTATTTACAAAGCTAAAGAACGTCTTACCGAAATTTCACGCAAGTATGATGTAACCGTAATTTTTTTCGATGGCCGTGGTGGACCACCTGCTCGTGGTGGCGGAAAAACACATAATTTTTATGCGTCTTTAGGGCCAACTATTGAAGACAAAGAGGTCCAACTGACCATACAAGGGCAGACCATTAGTTCCAATTTTGGCACTTTAGATTCCTCTCAATACAACTTGGAGCAGTTGATCAGTTCAGGTATCCACAACCGACTAAGTGACACCGACTTACGCATGGTCCCGGAAAACAGGGAAGTCATGGGTAATTTGGCTAGTTTAAGCTATAAAGCTTACGCCGATTTTAAAGCACATCCAAAATTCATATCCTATTTAGAGAATATGAGTACCTTAAAGTATTATTCCAAAACCAATATTGGAAGTAGGCCAACCAAACGTGGCAAATCTGAAGGACTCGTTTTTGAAGATTTAAGAGCCATCCCATTTGTAGGATCTTGGAGCCAGCTCAAGCAAAATGTTCCTGGTTTTTTTGGCGTTGGTACTGCTTTAAAACATTACGAAGACACCAACGAATTTGAAAAAGTACAGCACCTCTTTAAAACCTCAAGCTTCTTCAAAACACTGATTGAAAATAGCATGATGTCTCTCTCAAAATCATTCTTTGATTTGACCAAATACATGGCCGACGATCCTGAATACGGCGAATTCTGGAATATTATTTACGATGAATATTTGACCACAAAACGATTGATTCTAAAATTAACAGGTTATACTGAGTTGATGCAGGAAGAGCCCTCAGGTAAAGCTTCTATCAGAATACGAGAATCTATCGTACTACCGCTTTTGACCATCCAGCAATTCGCCCTAAAGAAAATTCAGGAATTGGAGAAAGAATCGCCACGGGACGAAGCACAAATAAAAGTTTACGAAAAGATCGTCATGCGTTCTTTATTCGGAAATATTAATGCGAGTAGAAATTCGGCTTAAGAAACAGTTTTTATTCTATAAATTAAAGCCCTTAACCTTTGAAACGTTGAGGGCTTTTTAGTTTAATTTCTCTACAATTTCTTCATCAAATAGGTCTCAATAAACAGGCATGCAGATCTAAAAAACACACCAATACTTTTGTTGAACATTACGTTTTAAAATGAAACACAAATGCATGAGTTTTGAGTCAAAAAAATCAGTGGAAATCCACTCAATCAGTTTTCTCAGCATTCCATTAAATCATTATCTAAAGTCAAAAAGTAGGTTCCGAAAAATCATCAGAAAAAGGAATCATCTAAAAACCTTCTTATTTAAACAAAAGCTCACATAAAACTGTGTTTTAGTGAATAAAATTTAACATAATTGAAATTTTAATGAATTTAATTTATTGATAATTTCTTAATATGAAGTTTTCAAAATGCCAATCTGATAATTATAAGACCTCTCATTATCAATCTCGAAAAAGTGAATCTGCAATTTTAAATTTCCGGATTTTCCACATAACTTAGAAACCAATAAAGGTATAAAAACCACTAAATTTTTATTTTATGTTAAAGAAACAAGGACTTTATTTACCAGAATTTGAGCATGATAATTGTGGCGCCGGATTTATATGTAGTCTCAAGGGAAATAGGTCCAATGACATCATTCATAAAGCGCTTGAAATATTGGAAAAATTGGAACATCGTGGTGCCGTAAGTTCTGATGGTAAAACTGGAGATGGTGCCGGAATTTTAATTGATATCCCTCATGAATTTTTCGTGAATAAGTGCGATTTCCAATTACCAAAATTTGGAGACTATGCGGTGAGCAATGTCTTTCTTCCAAAAAAAGAAAACCAGCGCGACTATTGTATTGATAAATTGGAGCAGTATATAAAAGCACAAGGCTTACCTATTTTAGGATGGCGAGATGTGCCCGTTGACTCTGCAGTATTGGGAACAGTTGCCACCTTGACCGAGCCATTTGTAAAACAGATTTTTATTGGAAAGTCTGATGAAAATCAGGACGATTTTAGCTTTAATCTAAGATTGTTCGCCGCAAGAAAACAGGCAGAACATCATATCAATGCGTCCAAACTTTCTGAAAACGCACGCTTTTACCTTCCAAGTCTCTCAACTAAAATCATCATTTTTAAGGGACTTTTGGTACCTGAAGACATCAAACTCTACTATAAGGATTTGCAAGATCCATCATTAGTGACCCGTTTGGCATTGGTACACCAACGTTTTTCAACGAACACCTTCCCTACATGGGATTTGGCCCAACCGTTCAGATATATGTGTCATAATGGTGAGATCAATACTTTGAGAGGTAATGCATCCCGAACGTTATCCCGTCAGGAGTTGATGGAAAGCGATTGGTTTGGTGACGAAATCAAAAGCATTTTCCCAATCATTCTCCCAGGAAAATCAGATTCTGCACAAATGGATATGATGGTGGAATTATTACTGATGACTGGCCGGTCCCTACCCGAAGTGATGATGATGCTGGTACCCGAAGCTTGGGAAAAAAACCCTGAGATGTCTGAAGCAAAACGGGCTTTTTACGAATATAATTCCTGCATCATGGAACCTTGGGATGGTCCCGCTTCCATTCCATTTACAGATGGCAACTATATAGGTGCCGTTTTGGACAGAAACGGATTGCGTCCATCGCGTTATACCGTCACCAAAGACGGTTTTGTAGTTATGTCTTCTGAAACTGGCGTTATTGAAATCGATCCAAAAAATGTGGAACATCATGGCCGACTGGAGCCTGGAAAAATGTTTTTGGTCGATATGAACCAAGGTCGCATCATAAAAGATGAAGAAGTCAAGGAGGCTGTTGTTTCTAAACATCCTTATAAAGAATGGCTACAGAAAAATTTAGTGCATTTAGCCGATATTCCAGCTCGAGAAGGTCCTGTCCCACATGAAGAAGAACCTTTATTGAAACGTCAGGTGGTTTTTGGCTATACCGAAGAAGATATAAGTGTCATCATCAAACCGATGGCACGATTGGGCAAGGAACCCATAGGCTCAATGGGGAATGACGCCCCCATCGCCATTCTTTCTGATAAACCACAGCTGCTTTACAATTACTTCAAACAATTATTTGCCCAAGTCACCAATCCACCGTTGGATGGCATTCGTGAACAACTGATCACAGATATCAGTTTGACCTTGGGAAAGGATACCAATATTTTCAAAATTAATGAAGATCAATGCCGAAAGCTGAAAATCCAAAATCCGGTGATTTCCAAGCACGATCTCGACAAAATAAAGAACTACACCCAAAACCCAGATTTTGTAGTCACAACAATTCCCATTTTATACGAAGTGGAGAAAGGCTTGAATGAGTTAGAGCGCGCTTTAGTCAATCTCGTTAAAAAAGCATCAAAAGCGATTGATGAAGGAGGCAATATTATTATTCTATCTGATCGAGGCGTCAACAAAAAAATGGCGCCAATTCCTGCCTTAATGGCCTGCTCCTATGTTAATCATGAGTTATATAAAATAGGAAAACGTGCCAAGGTCAGCATCATTATAGAATCAGCCGAACCGCGTGAAGTCCATCATTTTGCATTGTTATTTGGCTATGGTGCAAGCGCGATCAACCCTTATATAGTTAACGAAATTGTTCGAGATCAGGTTGACAAACAGAATATTGAAGGCATGGATTATATGACGGCCATTAAGAATTACAACAAGGCTATTGGCATGGGCATTCTTAAAGTGATGAACAAAATTGGGATTTCCACATTAAATTCCTATCGCGGATCTCAACTTTTTGAATGTGTGGGACTCAATACAACAGTAGTCAATAACTATTTTCCACATACCGTAACCCGTATTCAAGGCATCGGCCTAAGAGAGATTGAAAAAGAAATTTACAAACGTCACCATCAAGCCTATCATAAAAAAACTATTGATGGCGACCTCGGATTGGAATTTGGAGGGATTTATAAATGGCGACGCAATGCCGAAAAGCATGCCTTTAATCCACTGACCGTTGCAAAGCTTCAAGAATCTGTAAGAAACAATAAACCGGAAACCTTTAAGGAATATTCAGATTTAATCAATGAACAGACCAAACAATTGATGACCATTCGTGGCTTGTTTGAGTTCAAAAATTATGATCCCATTCCTTTATCAGAAGTGGAACCCTGGACGGAAATTGTCAAACGATTTAAAACAGGCGCCATGTCCTACGGATCCATCAGTAAGGAAGCCCACGAGAATTTAGCCATTGCAATGAACAGAATTGGTGGAAAAAGCAATTCTGGGGAAGGTGGTGAAGATGAAGAACGTTTTTATAAGGATGCAAATGGCGATTGGAAAAACTCCGCCATCAAGCAAGTGGCTTCTGGACGTTTTGGAGTGACCTCGAACTATCTGACCAGCGCAGCAGAAATTCAGATTAAAATGGCACAAGGGGCAAAACCTGGAGAAGGCGGCCAATTACCCGGTCCGAAAGTAAATCGTGATATTGCAAAAACCAGAAATTCTACGCCGTATGTCGGACTCATTTCTCCACCGCCACATCATGATATCTATTCTATTGAAGATTTGTCACAATTGATTTATGATTTAAAGTCGGCCAATCGCGAAGCGAGAATCAACGTTAAATTGGTTTCTGAAGTGGGCATAGGCACCGTGGCTGCCGGGGTTGCCAAAGCCAAAGGCGATGTGATTTTAATTTCCGGCCATGACGGCGGAACAGGTGCTTCACCTTTGACCTCATTAAAACATGCTGGGTTACCTTGGGAATTAGGTCTTGCCGAAGCCCAACAAACCTTAGTTATGAACAATTTGAGAAATCGTGTAGTTTTAGAATGCGACGGGCAAATGAAAACGGGACGTGACGTCGCCATCGCTTGTCTTTTAGGCGCTGAAGAATTCGGTTTTGCTACGGCACCATTAGTTGCTTCAGGATGTGTGATGATGCGGGCCTGCCACTTGAACACTTGTCCCGTAGGTATTGCCACCCAAAACCCAGAGCTTCGAAAAAAATTCCAAGGCAAACCCGAACATGTGGTTAACTTTATGTATTTCGTAGCTCAAGAATTACGCGAAATCATGGCAGATCTCGGTTTCAGAACCATTAATGAGATGGTAGGTCAGGTTCAAAAGCTGGACCGAAACAAAACCATCAATCATTATAAATCTTTGGGCTTGGATTTGTCGCCAATTTTACATCAAGTGTTAGTCCCGGAAGGTACCAAACTATTCAATAGTGAAAAGCAGGACCAACAACTCGAAAAAGCCTTGGATTTCAAGATCATAAGTCAAGCGCATCCTGCTTTGTTCCGAAAGGAAAAGACAGTCATTGATTCAAAAATCAATAATCGGGATCGTGCCTTTGGAGCCATATTGAGCAACGAAATTTCCAAAATTTACGGCGCGCAAGGCCTCCCGGAAAACACCTTAAAAATAAACTTTACAGGATCTGCAGGGCAGAGTTTTGGCGCTTTTGCCACCAAAGGGTTAACGCTTGTGGTTAATGGAAACACTAATGATTACTTGGGCAAAGGACTTTCGGGTGCCAAAATAAGCGTCAAGGTTCCTGAAGAATCCACCATTATTCCTGAAGACAATATCATCATCGGAAACGTTGCTCTCTACGGTGCCACCAGTGGCGAGGTCTATATCAATGGAAAAGCAGGCGAACGGTTTTGTGTCCGTAATTCGGGTGCACACGCTGTAGTTGAAGGTATTGGCGACCATGGCTGCGAGTACATGACCGGAGGACGCGCAGTTATCTTGGGCGAGGTAGGACGTAATTTTGGTGCGGGAATGAGCGGCGGCATTGCTTATGTTTATGATTCTAATGGCACATTCGATAAAAAATGCAATAAAGAAGGTTTGAATTTGGAACCTGTAGCATCGATAGAGGACATCACAGAATTAAAAAACCTGGTCGAAAATCATTACAACGCCACATTGAGTCCTCTGGCACAACGCCTTTTGGAAAACTGGCAGAAAGAACTTCCAAAATTCATAAAAGTGTTACCGGAAGAATATAAGCAAGCCTTGATCCGAATGGCCGAAGAAAATAAAGTAAGTGTTTAATTGAAAAAGATTTCCGTTTTTACGGAAAATAACTATGGGAAAGATAACAGGATTTTTAGAATACGAAAGAGTAGATGAGCCTTATATAGCGGTTGAAAAACGATTGGAAAATTACAAGGAATTCACAATTCCACTGGAAGAGAAAAAGTTAAAAGATCAAGGTGCACGCTGTATGGACTGTGGCATTCCTTTTTGCCATAGTGGATGTCCCTTAGGAAATTTGATTCCCGATTTCAATGATAAAGTCTATAAAGGCCGATGGAAAGAGGCTGCACAAATGTTACACTCCACCAACAATTTCCCCGAGTTTACAGGCAGATTATGTCCTGCACCATGTGAGGAAGCCTGTGTCTTGGGAATTAATGAAGACCCTGTTTCTATTGAAAACATCGAAAAAAATATTGTTGAAAAAGCATTCGAAGAGGGGTGGATTACAGCACATCCGCCAAAGACAAGAACCGATAAAAAAGTCGCGATCATTGGATCTGGCCCTGCAGGCTTGGCCGCTGCACAGCAATTGAACAGAGCAGGCCATTTGGTAACGGTTTTTGAACGTGACGCCAAAGTAGGCGGCCTGTTGCGTTATGGCATCCCGGATTTTAAACTTGAAAAACATATCATTGATAGACGGATCGCCATTCTTGAAGAAGAAGGCATCATGTTTACCACCAATGCCCATGTAGGAAAAAACATCAGTATAGAAACCATCAAAGCGGATTTTGATGCGGTGGTGCTGTGCGGTGGTGCAACCGAGCGCAGAGGAATTCCCATCAAAGGCAATCACCTGAAAGGTGTTCATCAAGCCATGGATTTCTTGAAATTGAACAATCAATATGTGGATGGATTAATCGATTTTAAATCGGTATTATCAGCAAAAGATAAGAACGTCATTGTAATTGGTGGCGGAGATACAGGGTCCGATTGTATTGGCACTAGTAATCGTCATGGAGCAAAGAGTGTGACTAATTTTGAAATTTTAAGCAAGCCTTCCGTGGGCAGACCTGCGCACCAACCCTGGCCTTATTGGCCCATGAAGTTAAAAACGACTTCTTCACATCAAGAAGGTGTAGAGCGTTTTTTCAGTCTTTCAACCAAAGAATTTTTAGGGGATAAAAATGGCAACCTTATCGGCCTAAAAACGGTTGAGGTTGAATGGTTATTTAAAGAAAGTCAACGTCCTGAATTAAAAGAACTTCCAAATTCTGAGAAAACTTGGGATTGTGATATGGTCTTGTTGGCCTTAGGGTTTACTGGTTCAGAAAAAACATTGGCGGAACAGTTTGGATTGGAAATGGACTTTAGAACTAACATTAAGGCCTCAGCAAAGGATTATGCCACCAATGTTCCGGGAATTTTTAGCGCAGGTGATATGCGCCGCGGACAATCCTTGATAGTTTGGGCCATTTCAGAAGGTCGTCAAGCCGCTCACCATGTGGATAAATACTTGATGGGTGCTTCTAATTTACCGTTAAAAGACGATAACGATTTACCGAGAATCTGAGAAATTTTAAAAATTTACATGATTTTAATTAGGTTATATAAAATTCTTTTTTGACTTTTGACGAACAAATGAAAAAACAAAACTTAAATATTATTTCTATTATTAGCGCTGTGATTATTTCACAACGGTGAGGAATGGTACACTAAGTTTAAATATATAACTAAAGCCTTCCTCTAATTTGGAAGGCTTTTTTTTTACGTATGAATCAAAATATTATCATTATTAGCGTGATTATTATTAACTCCAGTTAGTTGATACAGTATGCTATTCCCATAAAAAGCCTGTATCAATTAAGATTCAGGCTTTTTTTATTTAAAAGTTTCTCATTTTGAACATCATAAATAAAACAACCTAAGCATCTGATTGTCATGGCTATAAATATCAAATTCAAACACTGACTTTAGTCTTAAATGCCAAACTCAAAACATTGATACAAACCTATATTGTAATTTTAAAACTTTAAAAGATTATGAACGCGTATTCCAACAACCAAACGGTTATTTACCACAATGGTGAATTTTTAAAACCTAAAGCCGCTACTAGCAGTTTATACAGCCAAACCTTACACTATGGCAACGGCGTATTTGAAGGCATCAGAACTTATAAAACCACAGAAGGCACCAAGATCTTTAAAGCCGAAGCACATTATGAACGTCTTAAATATGGCGCAAAAGTTATGGGCATTCCTTTTAATTATACCGTTGAAGAGCTTGTAGCAATTACCTACGATCTTTTAAGAAGAAACCAATTGGAAGACGCTTATATCCGTCCTTTAATTACGACGGGCGACTCCATGGGATTATACACTTCAAAGGAATCGATCTTGACCATTCAGTGTTGGGCTTGGCCAAAATTAATGGGCGATAACTTATTACGCGTAAAAACCTCATCGTTTGAACGCCCCAATCCAAAATCCTGTTTTGTAGAGGCTAAAGTTACCGGGCATTATATCAATTCCATCTTATCCACCAATGAAGCTAAAGACGCAGGTTATGATGAAGCTTTATTACTCGATATGTATGGTAATGTTGCCGAATGTTCGGGTGCAAACATTTTTATGGAGAAAGATGGCCAATTGTTCACGCCTAAAAAAGGCAGCATCATGGCCGGAATTACGCGTTCTACCATATTGGAAATTTGCCAAGAAGAAGGCATTCCAGTTGAAGAAAAACATTTCAAATTAGAGGAACTTAAACAAGCAGACAGCGCATTTTTCACAGGAACGGCAGCCGAAGTGGTTGGTCTCAAATCATTGGACGATTATGAATTCCCGCTAAAATGGAGTGAATCTTTAGGTTATAAATTAATGAAGTTGTACCAAAAAGAAGTTTTAGGACAACGTAAAAATAAATTATCAAAAGTACTATGAGTGAATTAAATAAATTTAGTAAAACCGTTACTCAAGATCCCACACTACCGGCAGCACAAGCTATGTTGCATGCTATTGGTTTGACCGATGAGGATTTAAAAAAACCTTTTATAGGCATTGCAAGTACAGGTTATGAAGGCAATCCTTGTAATATGCATTTGAATGATTTAGCGGTCCATGCTAAAAAGGGAACTGAAAACGCCGGATTGGTCGGGTTAATTTTTAATACGATTGGTGTGAGCGATGGCATTTCAAACGGAACTCCGGGCATGCGTTTTTCATTGCCTTCAAGAGATATCATTGCAGACTCTATGGAAACTGTTGTCGAAGCTATGGCATATGATGGTTTGCTTACTGTTGTAGGTTGTGATAAAAATATGCCAGGTGCCTTGATGGCAATGCTGCGTTTAAACCGACCTTCGGTATTGGTCTATGGCGGAACTATTGCGTCAGGATGCCATAACGGTAAAAAACTGGACATCATTTCGGCATTTGAAGCCTATGGACAAAAAGTTGCTGGTACAATTGATGAAGAAGAATTTCAAGCCGTAGTGCATAAAGCCTGTCCGGGCGCTGGTGCTTGTGGTGGCATGTACACAGCAAATACAATGGCATCGGCCATTGAAGCTTTAGGAATGTCACTCCCTTTTAACTCTTCAAATCCTGCGCTTAGTTCAGATAATTTAAAAGAAAAAGAAGCGGTAAAAGCTGGTGAAGCTTTGCGTTTATTGTTAGAAAGAGACATTAAACCATCTGATATCGTTACCAGAAAATCCATTGAAAATGCCTTCAGATTGGTAACGGTTCTTGGCGGATCGACCAACGCGGTACTTCACTTTTTAGCGATTGCGAAAGCAGCTCAGGTAGAATTCACTTTAGAAGATTTCAGGAACATAAGTGATAGCACCCCTTTATTGGCCAATCTTAAACCAAGTGGCGAATTTTCGATGGAAGATTTACACAACGTTGGTGGTATTCCAGGCGTGATGAAATACCTATTGGACAAAGGCATGCTTCATGGCGATTGTTTAACCGTAACTGGGAATACTTTGGCTGAAAACTTAAAAGACGTTTCAAATTTAGTTGAAGGCCAAACCATCATCAGTCCACTTGAAAATCCTATAAAAGAAACAGGGCACATCCGAATCCTTTTTGGGAACTTGGCCACTGAAGGAGCGGTTGCAAAAATCACAGGAAAAGAAGGTTTATCCTTTAAAGGAACAGCCAATGTATTTGATAGTGAAATTGCCGTAAACGAAGGCATAAAAACAGGAAAAGTTAAAAAAGGCGATGTGGTCATCATCCGCTATGAAGGTCCTAAAGGCGCTCCTGGAATGCCAGAAATGTTAAAACCTACCTCTTCCATTATGGGTGCCGGTTTAGGAAAAGATGTGGCACTCATCACCGATGGCCGTTTTTCTGGCGGATCGCATGGTTTTGTGGTGGGTCACGTATCTCCAGAAGCACAAGAAGGTGGCAATATCGCCCTTGTTAAAAATGGAGATATCATCTCAATAGATGCGGTCAACAATACCATTAACATCGAAATTTCAGATGAAGAATTAGCCGAAAGAAGAGCCAAATGGATTGCACCACCATTAAAATTTAAACGAGGCGTGTTATATAAATATGCAAAAACAGTATCGTCAGCATCCAAAGGATGTGTAACTGACGAATTTTAAAGACTATTTGAGATTCCTCCCGATAACTATCGGGATTAAAAGGAATTAATAACATTTTCAATATGAAAGACACACAAACATTAAATAAGGAAGAAAAATCCAGTGCTACCACACTGCGTATCTCAGGAAGCGAAGCCATCATCAGATGTCTGATCGCTGAAGGTGTTGACCTACTTTACGGTTACCCAGGTGGCGCTATCATGCCGGTTTATGATGAACTTTATAAGTTTAGGGATCAAATCCATCACGTCCTAGCACGTCATGAACAAGGTGCCACACATGCCGCACAAGGTTATGCACGTATTTCAGGAAAAGTCGGTGTTGCCATAGCGACATCCGGACCAGGCGCTACAAACCTCATCACCGGAATAGCTGATGCACAAATAGATTCCACACCATTGGTCTGCATTACAGGTCAGGTAGCCTCAAATTTATTGGGCAGCGATGCGTTTCAGGAAACGGACATCATTGGTATCTCCACTCCTGTTACCAAATGGAATCATCAAATCACAAAAGCCTCGCAAATTCCTGAAGTCATTGCAAAGGCATTTTATATTGCTAGAAGTGGACGTCCAGGACCAGTGCTGATTGATATTACGAAAGACGCCCAGTTTGAGGAATTCGATTTTTCCTATGAGAAATGCAAAGGCGTCAGAAGCTACAATCCCGTTCCAAAAACTGATATTGACGATGTAAAAGCTGCTGCCCTTTTAATAAATTCAGCTAAAAAGCCCTTAATTATTTGGGGGCAAGGTGTTATTTTAAGTGGAGCCGAAAAAAAACTGATTTCTGTTATCGAAAAAGCAGGAATCCCATCGGCGTGGACTATTCTCGGTGCTTCGGCTGTTCCCACAGCGCATCCGTTAAATGTAGGAATGGTTGGAATGCATGGAAATTATGCGCCCAATATACTTACCAATGAATGCGACGTTTTAATTGCCATAGGCATGCGTTTTGATGACCGCGTTACGGGAAAATTGGAGACCTATGCGAAACAGGCTAAAATTATTCACTTTGAAATTGATCCTGCCGAAGTTGATAAAAATGTAAAAACGGACGTCGCTGTTTTGGGAGATGCCAAAGACAGTCTCTCAAAACTATTGCCATTACTAAAATCAAATTCCCATCCTGAATGGCGACAACAATTTAAGGACTTGTATGACATAGAATACAAAAAAGTCATCAAAGATGATCTGTATCCTACAAAAGAAGGTTTGACCATGGGCGAAGTCATTAAGGAAATCAACATTCAAACCAAAGGGAATGCTGCCATTGTAACTGACGTTGGTCAACATCAAATGATTGCCTGCCGATATGCTGAATTTACTACTACCAAAAGTAATATCACTTCCGGTGGATTGGGAACCATGGGCTTTGCACTTCCTGCGGCCATTGGCGCAAAAATGTCCGCTCCAGAGCGTGATGTTGTCGCTATTATTGGTGATGGAGGTTTCCAAATGAACATTCAGGAATTGGGCACTATTTTTCAACAAAAAGTACCCGTAAAGATTGTTGTTCTGAACAACGAATTTTTGGGGATGGTACGCCAGTGGCAGCAATTGTTTTTTGACAAACGCTATGCGTCAACCGAAATGATCAATCCCGATTTTATTGCCATTGCAAAAGGCTATTATATTGATGCCCAAAAAGTGACCAAAAGAACCGATTTGAAAAAAGCTGTTGCCGAAATGATGGCTTCTGAAGGTCCCTACTTTTTAGAGGTAGCGGTTGAAAAAGAAGATAATGTATTCCCTATGATTCCAAGTGGTGCCAGTGTATCTGATGTACGATTGGAGTAAGGTGGAAGCTTGAAGCACGGAATTTGAAACATATTTTAACAGAGAAAAGAAAACAAGAATACAGACTAATGACATGAATAAAGAATGCACCATCAAGTCTATTTTCTATGCTCAATCCTCTAATATCCAATAATAATGAGTGAACAAAAAAAATTATATACCGTATCCATTTATACCGAAAATAACGTCGGTTTATTAAATCGGATCTCAGCAATCTTTCAAAGACGCCATCTCAATCTGGACAGCATTAATATTTCAACTTCTGAGATTGAAAACGTATCCAAATGGACCATCGTCTTACAGCTTTCTGAAGAACGAATGAAAAAAATCATCGGTCAAATCGAGAAACAAATCGAGGTCATAAAAGCGTATTACCATACAGAGGAGGAGACCATTTACCAAGAATCTTGTTTGTTTAAAATCAAATCGCATTTACTTTTTGATGAACGTCAAATTCAAAATATCATCAAAGAAAGCAATGCCCGAATTGTGACGGTGAACAGAGAGTTTTTCGTCATTGAGAAGTCTGGGCGTAAAGAAGAATTAGAATTATTACATCGTGAGTTAAGTGTTTTTGGCATCATGCAGTTTACCCGTTCAGGACGAATTGCAGTGACCAAGGACGAAATGAAAATATCAAAAATGCTCGAAGCATTTCAACATTAAAAATCAAACTAAAATGTCAAATTATTTCAACACACTACCATTAAGATTACAATTGGAGCAATTAGGAAAATGCCGATTTATGGAGGCTTCAGAATTTGAAGATGGCGTCAATGCACTCAAAGGAAAGAAAATAGTTATTGTAGGCTGTGGTGCCCAAGGTTTAAATCAAGGTTTGAACATGCGCGATTCCGGTCTGAACATTTCTTATGCTTTGCGCGACGCTGCCATTAAAGAGAAACGTGCTTCTTATAAAAACGCAACGTCCAACGGATTTACCGCGGGTACTTATGAGGAACTGATCCCAACCGCGGATTTGGTGCTGAACCTAACACCAGACAAACAACATACTGATGTTGTAAAAACCGTGATGCCATTGATGAAGAAAGGCGCAACCTTAAGCTATTCCCACGGCTTTAATATCGTAGAAGAAGGCACAAAAATTCGTGAAGATCTTACGGTCATTATGGTTGCACCAAAATGTCCTGGGACAGAGGTTCGTGAAGAATATAAGCGTGGCTTTGGGGTGCCAACGTTGATAGCCGTGCATCCAGAAAATGATCCAGAGCAAAAAGGTTTGGAACAGGCAAAAGCCTATGCCGTTGCAACTGGAGGCGATAGAGCGGGCGTCCTGGAATCATCATTTATTGCCGAGGTGAAAAGTGATTTAATGGGAGAACAGACCATTCTTTGTGGTGTGCTTCAAACAGGCTCAATCCTTGCGTTCGATAAAATGGTAGAAGAAGGCGTCAATCCAAATTATGCTGCAAAATTGATTCAGTTAGGTTGGGAGACCATTACCGAAGCTTTGAAACATGGTGGGATTACCAATATGATGGACCGTCTGTCAAATCCAGCAAAAATCAAAGCCTTTAAAATGGCTGAGGAATTAAAGACCATTTTAAAACCATTGTTTGAAAAGCATATGGACGATATTATTTCTGGACATTTCTCACAAACCATGATGGAAGATTGGGCCAATGATGATGTCAATCTTTTAAAATGGCGTGCCGCAACTGGCGAAACTGCTTTTGAAAAAACAGAATTGACCGCAGACCATATTTCCGAACAAACCTATTTTGATCACGGCGTGCTCATGGTGGCTTTCGTTAAATCAGGAGTAGAATTAGCTTTTGATACTATGGTGAGTGCTGGTATTATCGAAGATTCAGCATATTACGAATCATTGCACGAATTGCCA
>Ga0208015_1000323_pt1 | contig 28727 bp, 19 predicted proteins | sample 26BtaG_FD_184101 | JGI IMG/M metagenome (GOLD analysis project Ga0208015, IMG submission 184101) | Marine viral communities from Cariaco Basin, Caribbean Sea - 26B_WHOI_OMZ_CsCl (SPAdes) (version 2) | ecosystem: Environmental > Aquatic > Marine > Oceanic | place: Caribbean Sea: Cariaco Basin...
CGAGGGATTGCATTGATACTTGGTTATACGGTATTGGGGTATTCTAATCCATTTTCTGAAACCTCTGCTGAAATTGCGATTGGTGAAAATCCACAGTTTAATATCCGCAATCATTATTTCTTTAATAGCAAAAGAAACTGGTATCTGGAATCTACTGTAAAAGGAGAATATACAGACATATCCGTATATAATGAGAATCTTAAAAAATCAGGTCTATATAATCAAAAACATTTTTCATTTGAGGTAAAAGCCAACAAGCTTATTACGGGCAATTTTACAGCAGGAATAGGTTCTCGGTATGAATATCTAAAATATTCACCCGAGATAGAAACATTCCCAAAGGTTTATGGGAAAATCAATTTCCTTACCGGATTCGTTGATTTGCATTTTAATAACTTAAATAGTCCTTCCTATCCAAACAGTGGTAATATTATTGACTTTGAAGCCGGCGTAAACTATAATCAACACCCCGATTTTAAGTATGATGATGGGAATTCAGCAACGCCACAATCTTCTCCCTTATTCAGTAAAAAAGCATATTATTCGATAAAATATTATTCAGCTCACTATTTGCCTATTCATAAACATTCTCTATTTTTTAAATTACATTCGGGTATGCATTTTGGAAATAAGCAACCTTTTATCAACGATTTTATAGTTGGAGGCAACGATTTGGTCATACGGAATCAGATTTTATTTCCGGGTTTTCGTGCCAATTCCATTTTCAGCTCCAGCGTGATTGCACCACAAGTAGGATTTCATTATGCAGTTACCGAAAAACTGGTTCTAACGAGTGCAACAAGCTTTTTGAAATACGATTTTATCAAATCTAATTTTATAAAAGACGAGAATCAGATGGACAGTTCCATTTGGGGTGTTGCATTGGCTGCAGGCTATAGGTCATTTATCGGACCACTAGAAGCTATTTTAATGTATAATGATATAAATAATAATATTTCAGCCAGTTTTAACATAGGTTATTCTTTAAATTTTTAAAAGATAAAGGATTTATTTACAGATTTATATACATGAAATTATTAGTGTATCCGTTTATAATACGAGTATAAAAATCAGCGGCAAACAAAAACATGAGAACGTGAAAGGTATTCGCGGACAAAACAGCAAGTAGCAACGTTGCGTTTCCAGCATAATATTTTGCATTTTTATTGGTCGACTACTTGATTTAATCACAAATCAATTTAAATAGTCCTCAAAGGCAAACGTCATTACTTTTAAGGACTTTGTTTTTATATTAGATCTAATAAACACTTCAAATTGACAATAAACTAACTGCCACAACAAGGAATAAAATATTAAAAAGCCGAACCGCCAATATCGTATTTACAATAGTGGGGCTGACGGAACCATATGATCTGATGGACAGCTTGCCTCAATTGGCAGACGTTTCATCGTATGACATTTCTCAAAAGGACGAGGCGCTGTACCGAAAACTGTCGCCCATTAATCTTACCGATAAAAGGTTGATGAATTTGGCAAAAGGACTTGCACCTGCTCATGTACGTGTAAGTGGCACTTGGGCGAATGCTACTTTTTTTCAGGAACCAAATGATACGTTTGAAAACTGCAGAATAAGCAAAATGAATGATGAAATAGATTGGTCTAAAGTTGTAGTCCTCGGTTCATTTTCAAATACTTCACGCATAAATATTATAGAAGAAAATATGAAAGACAGCACCATCCCTTCGGCAAATCCCTTTATTGCCGCTCCCTTTACTGTAGTGCGCAAAGAATATATTACACCGCACTACCTGAGAATTTTTTTAACAGGTGAGCGTGTGGCTGAAATCGCGGATACCACTGTGGGCATTAACAATAAAATAATCATTCCTCCGGCAGGCATAGAAAAGTTCACAATGCCCAAAATGAATCCGGAAACCAAATCCCAGGAATATGCCAACACAGATGCTAAACCCATAATACGGACCTACACCCACCGCGGAATTGATTTGGAAAAAATGGAAATCTGGATTGATTTTGTGGTTCACGGAGATGAAGGACCGGCATCTGCTTGGGCCATAACTTCAAAACCTGGAGATGCTTTAGGGGTGATGATGAAACGCGGAAAAAAGGAACTTTATTCACCTGCCGAACATTATGTTTTAGTGGGTGATGCTACTGCCATTCCTGTGATAGGCGCCATTCTTGAAGACCTTCCTGAATCGGCAAGGGGAGTGGCTATTTTGGAGGTGTACGGAGAAAATGAAGAACAGTTTTTGAATACCAAGGCAGATATTGAAATAATCTGGACACACAATTTTCATCCCCAGAAAGGTAGTAATCTCGCTTCTATTTTAAAGCAACAACATTTGCCTGTAGCCTCAAGATTTGCTTATGTAGCAGCCGAATTTTCAACAGTAAAGGAAATCCGAAACTATTTACGCAAAGAGCAGGGCTGGGAGCGGGAGGAGCTTTATGCCTATTCCTATTGGAAATCCGGTGTGGCCGAAGACCGCTCTGTAACGGATAGAAGGACTGAAATGGTAAAAGACGATGGATAATTAACGAATATTATAAAGACTTTTTTCAAACCAGAAATAATTAGTGAGGTAATTATATAGCTTGAACTGGAAAGGCAAACGACAAATGTGGGAACGTTTGCAATTACTTATCTTGAAATACGGCCAAACATTCTATCTCTAACTGAACTTCAGAGTGTTCATTTTTTTGGGAATGAATATCTAAGCGGCAAAGCATTTTGACCTAAAATCGGTACTTTTGAAAGACCTGACAAGAAAAGATTTAAAGATTACAATGGAACCTATTTCTTGCCTGAATTCAAATGAAATGATTGCCGAGAAAATTGCGATTCGAACAATATATTTTAGTATCATAGCCAATACTGTTCTAGCTTTGGTTAAGGGATTGGCAGGGTTTTTCGGAAATTCCCATGCTCTAATTGCAGACGCCATTGAATCTACAACGGATATTGTTTCTTCCTTTTTGATTTTACTCGGTTTCAGATATGCGAAACGACCAGCAGACGAAAACCATCCTTACGGGCATGGGAAAATAGAACCCCTAATCACATTCGGGGTAGTTGCTTTTCTGGTCGTATCCGCCACCATCATCGCATATACAAGTATTCAGAATATACGAACACCTCACGAAACTCCAGAATCCTGGACCTTAATAGTTTTGGGTTTAATAATTATTTGGAAAGAAATCTCATTTCAAGTTGTTATTAAAAAGAGTAAACAAACCAATAGTTCTTCACTTAGAGCCGATGCTTGGCACCACAGAAGTGATGCCATAACTTCGGTAATGGCTTTTATAGGAATTTCAATTGCAATTATATTTGGAAAAGGATACGAAAGCGCAGACGATTGGGCAGCATTGTTCGCATCTGCATTTATATTATACAACAGTTATTTAATCTTGCGGCCAGCGTTGGGAGAAGTTATGGACGAACAACTTTATGACGATCTAATACTGGAAATAAGAGAAAAATCTATAGAGGTGAAAGGTGTTTTAGACACTGAAAAATGTTTTATCCGAAAATCGGGAATGAAATTTCACGTCGATCTTCACGCTATCGTCAATAGCGAGATTACTGTAAAATCAGGGCACGATATCGCACATAAATTAAAGGATTATTTACAAAATGAAATACCTAATTTAGGACAAGTAATGATTCATATTGAACCGAATGAATAAATATGTCAACCTAGAGAATTGTAAATTAAAAGGGCAATTTGTTTCCAGTAAAAAATTCTGCCAATTATCAATCTTGAAGCACACAAAAGCATTAACATGAAAACCGAAACTCTATTAAAGCAAATTGAATTTATAAAAGAGATTGATAAGATAAAGTACATTCAGAGACGGACTAAATTGTTTGACAGCAACCGAAATGAAAACGATGCGGAACATAGTTGGCATTTGGCGATGATGGCAATTGTTTTAAGCGAATATTCCAACGAAAAAATTGATTTGCTGAAGGTCTTAAAAATGGTGCTCATTCACGATATAGTTGAAATAGATGCCGGCGACACTTTTATTTATGACCAAAATAAAAATCATGAAAATACGGATGAGGAGTTAAAAGCAGCCAGACGGATTTTCGGCATCTTACCAGAAGAACAGGCAAAGGAATTTATCGCCATTTGGTTGGAATTTGAAGAAGGAATTTCAAACGAGGCAAAATTTGCAAGGGCTATGGACAGGCTTGAACCTTTGCTACAGAATACCTCAAATGATGGAGGAACTTGGAAAGAATTTGGAGTGAAATACAAAACTGTTTACGACAAGAAAAAAATAATTACTAAGGGTTCCGACAGGTTATGGGACTATGCCGAAAAGCTTATTAAAGATAGTGTAGAGAAAGGCATTTTGGAGAAATAAACTAACAATAGAATCGATGAGGAAATTAGGGATTATAGCAATCATTTTCGCAACCATTATAGGTTGCAATACAGAAAAATCAAAACCAAAAGCTGAGGTTAAGGAACTTAAAGAAAAACAATTTACTTCCGATACGCTGACCAAGCACCTTAAACCATTCAATCCGGATTTGCCTACAATCGGTCTTTTAATGTATAACGGGGTTTTGCAAAGCGAAGTAATCGCAACTTCCGACGTTTTCGCAAAACCAACTGAAGATGGGCAACAGCTTTTTAATGTTGTGTCCATTGCAGAGACTGAAAATCCGATAACAACGGAGGAAGGAATGCATTTTGTTCCCGATTATACCTTCGAAAACTGTCCGAAATTAACTGCTCTTTTTGTGCCAAGTGCTTATGATATGTACGCCCAGGTGCACAATGAAAGAATAGTGGATTTTATCCGTGAAAAAAATAATGAAACAGATTTTACAATAAGCAATTGTGCCGGTGCCCAATTAATCGGTGCATCAGGAATTGCAGACGGAAAGAAAATCGTCACTTGGATTGGCGGAGGGGAACAATTACAAAAGGATTATCCAAAGCTAAAAGTGCAAAATGACAGTTTGGTAAGCTATGTGAGGGATGGAAAATTTTTATCCTCAAACGGTAATTTGGCCAGTTATATTTCTGCATTGGAATTGGTTGAAATCATGACAAGTCCCGAGCATAGAAAATTTGTGGAAAGCTACCTTTATCTTGACCGGCTTCAAAATTGGGAGTTTAAATAAATGACCCTAGCTCCTGCGCTTCCGAGACTTCGGGAGCATCGCATGGTCGTCTCATTTAATAAGGTTCCTCCACCAATATCATTATCTGAAAAATATTAGTTTCAGAAATGAGCCGCAAATAAAAAACCTTTTTTTGGAGTCTTAAATAACAATATTTTATTCCTTATAGGTTGACAAAAAGATTATATTTGCAGTAGTTGTCAACCGCAAACCTTAGGAATTATGAATGAAATCTTCTCTAAAAGAATAAAGAGCGGCCGTAAACTGCGCGCATTTTCTCAGCAAAAATTGGCCGATCTTGTAGGGGTATCGAAACAAATGATTTCCAAATATGAAAAAGGGCTTTCCATTCCGTCCAGCTCGTTACTTATCAAATTGGCCAAATCACTAAACCTCGATTTGGATTATTTTTTTTCTCCATCGCTCGTGGAGTTGGGGCCGGTAAACTTTAGAAAGAAAAGCCGCTTGTCCATAAAAAGACTGGATGCCATCAAAGAGGAAATCAAACAAAAACTCTCCAATTATCTGGAGGTGGAAAATATTTTACAGATCGATAATGAATTTGATATTCCTGTTCAAAAAAGAAAATTAAATTCCCTAAAGGAAGTTTCCGATTTGGTTCTCAAAATTCGCAAAGAGTGGAAAATTGGTCTGGATCCGGTACATAATATCACCCAATTGTTGGAGGATCAAAAAATTAAGGTTATTGAGATTGAGGAGGAAGAAAATCTTTTTGATGGATTGGCTACTTTGGTTGATGGAAGATATGCAGTGATTGTGGTCAACAAAAGCTTTCCTATTGAACGAAAAAGATTTACCCTATTGCACGAATTGGGCCATCTGATCTTGGATTTGCCCGAGTGCAGTGTAGAGGAAGAAGAAAATTTCTGCAACAAATTTGCTTCGGAATTTCTTTTTCCGAGGGTTTCGGTTTTGAGGGAATTCGGTCATCAAAGGGAGAATATTGCACTCCCGGAATTGATAGAGGTTCAGAAAAAATATGGAATCAGTATTCAGGCCATTGTTTTTAGATTAGTGGATTGTGGAATTCTCTCCAAGCATCGGCAGACTCTTTTTTACAAAAAAATTAATTTTGATAGAAATCTAAAGGAACATATCAATCAGGAGCGTTTTGAAACCAATGAGTTTTCCCACCGTTTTGAGCAACTGGTTTATCGCGCCTATAGTCAGGAACTGATTTCGGCCAGTAAAGTAGCCAGTCTCTTGGGAAGCAATATCAATGATGTTTTGGCAAAAGAGATGGTATAATGAAAATAGGTGTAGTTATAACCGATGCCAATATATTGATTGATCTTATCCATTTGGAAATGTTTTCCGTGTTGTTTGAATCTGATCTGTTTGAATTCAAAACCACGGATTTTGTTTTTGAAGAGTTATATGATGGTCAAAAGGAAATTCTCAGAGATATCATTGAGGAGCAAAGATTTCAGATAATCGAATCCCAAGAGGATGATTTAACTGAAATTTTTAAAATCAAGCAAAATACACAAGGATTGAGCATTCAGGATTGTTCTGCCTGGTATTATGCCCAAAAATTGAACGGAATGTTATTGACCGGCGATGCCAGCCTCAGAAAACACACGAAGAAGTCCGGTATTGAGGTGCATGGCATTCTCTATTTATTCGATCGAATGGTAGCCGGTGGTATAATTGCAGCGCAAGAGGCTTTTGAAAAGCTAGAGGAATTAAAAGTTTTAAACAAAAGACTGCCAGTGAAGGAAGTGGAGAAGAGGCTCAAGGAGTGGGGAAGTCCGTAAGGTTTTTATTGATTTTCTCTATTTTAATTTCTATTCTGTAGGGTTTCCCGTAATGAGGTGATTTTGGGTTCGGTTATGTTTGAGGGCTTTCGGAAAAATAAAGAAGGGTTGGCGCCAGTAAACCAGTATGTAGGACGGGAACGCGATGCAATGCAATCGCGCACCAGCGGGGGGTTAAGAATGGTTCAATTCCTCAGGATGTACACTATTTGGACTGAAATATTTTGATAATGGATGGCGGTATTCCGATAGTTCTTGGAAATACAGTGGTAGGCGGAATTGGAGTGGGAGGAGCCCATGGCAGTGAGGATTTGCGAATTGCTAAAATGGGGCTTGAAGTTATTAAACAATAGAAGTCGCCTTTTATTTTTGCATCTCTACAGTAACTTAAAAGAGCCAAAAAGATGTGGTCTCCATTCATAATTATATCTTAAAATTTTGTGAATTAAATTAGTATATTGCTTTTCTAAATTTGGTGATATGAGACGTTTCTACCTGGTTTTTATTTTCATTTTGATTGCTCTAGTTGGACAAGCACAACAGCAACCTTTTGTGACCACTTGGGAGGTGGAAAGTTATCTTACAATCGTCATCCCTACCGTTGAGTCTGGATATAATTATACTGTTGATTTTGGAGACGGAACTATAGTAAACAACATAACTGGAGATGCAGCCCATACCTACAGTACTAGTGGTACTTATACCGTTAGTATTAGTGGGGATTTTCCTAGAATATATTTTCACCGCTCAAATTTTTCTGCAAGAATTCAAACAATCGAGCAATGGGGTGATATAGCATGGACCTCTATGGAAAGAGCTTTTGCTGATTGCAGCAATTTAATAATCAATGCCACAGATGCACCTGATTTAAGCCAGGTTACTTCCCTGAAAGAAATGTTTAAAGATTGTTGGTATCTTAATGGGAACATTAATGATTGGGATGTCTCCAATATATCCACAATGGAATCCATGTTTCAGGATGCTACTCGATTTAATGGTTCTCTCAATAACTGGGATGTAAGTAATGTTACGGATATGTCCAATATGTTTAAGGAAGCTCATTATTTTAATAGACCAATAGGTAGTTGGAACGTTTCCAATGTGCAGAATATGGGCGGGATGTTTTATAGGGCCATTGCATTTAACCAACCTCTTGAAAATTGGGATGTTTCTAATGTTGCCAATATGTCCGAAATGTTTTATAATTCCCCAGATCTTGGGAGTTCAAGAGCGGTATTTAATCAACCTTTAGGAAATTGGAACGTTTCTAACGTTACTAATATGAGCCGCATGTTTATGGGTTCTGCATTTAATAAATCCCTTGAAGCTTGGGATGTTTCCAATGTGACCAATATGTCCAGCATGTTTTATAAGTCTTCATTTATCCAACCTCTTGAAAGTTGGGATGTTTCCAATGTCAATGATATGTCGGAAATGTTTAGAGAAACTAATTTCAATCAACCTTTGGAGATGTGGGATGTTTCAAATGTGACTGACATGACAAAAATGTTTTATTCGGCAAAGGCTTTTAATCAGCCATTAAACAACTGGAATGTGTCTAATGTAACATATATGGCCGATTTGTTTAATAGAACTGTTTCATTTAATCAACCGCTCGATATCTGGGATGTTTCCAATGTGGTTCACATGGCCGGTATGTTTGATGGAGCAGTCGTATTTAATCAACCCCTCCAAAACTGGGATGTGTCAGGTGTTCTGAATATGAGCGGTATATTCCGCACTGCCAGTTCCTTTAATCAACCATTGGACACTTGGGATGTCAGCAATGTAAATTACATGGATGATATGTTTGCCGGGGCAAAAAAATTCAATCAGAATTTGACCGCATGGACTTTCAATCAAAATGTTTACTTGAGTGGTTTTTTGCGCGGATGCGAAATGTTCAGTGTATCGAATTATGATTCACTTTTGCTTCGTTTTATCGATTTGAATTTGCAGAATAAAAACTTTGGAATCGTGGATTTGTATTATTGTAATCAGGATGCTCGCGATACGTTGGTTAATGAGCAAGGTTGGAGTTTTACCCTAGACAACTATCTTAATAATTGTGATAGTTTTCCTTCCGAAGCATTTATTACGCGATGGAAGGTTCCGAACAATTATACCCTCAACATCCCTACTGTGGGCCAGGGATATAATTATACGATTGATTTTGGAGATGGCACCATAGAATCGGGAGTTACCGGCAATATCTCCCATACCTATAGTAATGCGGGGGCCTATAGAGTTAATATCTCTGGAGATTTTCCTAGAATTCAGTTTAGAAATCAAAATCTGATCGCAGTGGAACAATGGGGCGATATTGAATGGCAGACAATGGAAGAAGCGTTTTTAAATTGTACCAAAATGATAATGCTTGCCACGGATGCACCAGATCTTAGTCAGGTTACCAATATGAGCGGTATGTTTAATAATTGTGGAGATTTCAATCAATCCATAAATCATTGGGACGTCTCCAATGTTCTGGATATGAGCTATATGTTTGCTATTAACGTCAGTGCTGCAAATGCATATAATCAACCTTTGGATAATTGGGATGTCTCCAATGTAACCAATATGAAAAATATGTTTGCCCATGCAAGAAGTTTCAATCAGCCACTTAATACCTGGGATGTTTCGAATGTATCCGATATGCGCTCGATGTTTTACCACGCTTCGATTTTCAATCAACCCCTTGATAATTGGGATGTCTCCAGTGTAGTTAATATGTCGACAATGTTTTATGAGGCAGAGAAATTTGATCAATCCTTAAATAATTGGGATGTTTCAAATGTTACCGATATGACGCATATGTTTATGGCTGCCCAAAAGTTTAATCAACCCTTGAATAATTGGGATGTTTCAAACGTTTTGAATATGGGAGGGATGTTTTATAGAGCAACTGATTTTAACCAGGACCTATCTGAATGGAGTTTTAATGATGATATTGTTTTAATTGACAATAATGACGGATTTATTGAATATAGTGCGCTGGATATTTTAAATTATGATGCTCTTTTGGCTCGTTTTGTTAATCTAGATTTGCAAGGCAAGCGACTTTATTCTTCTGGTATAACGTACTGTAACGAATTAGTTCGAAATCAACTAATTGATGAGATGGAATGGAATATTTTTAATGATGCATTAGCTGATAATTGTTCCTATAACTTAATTTCTGGAAATGTTCGCTATGATGAAGATAATGATGGATGTGATGAAAATGACCTGATTTACAATGGGACTTTTTCAGTAAATATTAGCGGAGGAAATCTAAATATTGGTTTAGTACCCAATAGGGAAGGCGATTACTCGTTTTATGTTGAAGAAGGGACTTATGAAGTAGGCATAATGAATCTGAACGACTATTTTGCGGCTACACCATCTACGGTAACGATAAACTTTGAAGAATTTGTAGGGGAAGAGGAGATAGATTTTTGCATCACGGCCATACAAACTATAGAAGATCTAAATGTCACTTTATTGCCAATCCAGTCCGCTCGTCCTGGCTTTCAAGCTGTATATCAACTTGTGGTCGAAAATACAGGAACTCACACCATAAACAATGCGATGGTAAGTTTGGAGTTTGATGACACAAAGCAATCTTTTCTTGAGGCGGATCAGGATCCATTTTCGGAAACAGCCATTAGTATATCTTTTGAAATTGATGAAATTCGACCATTTCAATCCAGGTTTATCGATTTGAAAATGCAAACTTTTGCGCCACCGATCGTGAATGGAGAGGATATTCTAGAGTTGATCGCCCATGTTTCCCCAGATGAAAACGACTATACCCCAGATGACAATACTTTTGTTCTCGAACAGGTCGTGGTGAATTCTTTTGACCCTAACGATATTCAAGTATTGCAAGGAGAGGGGATTTATATGGAACAGGCTGATGAATATTTAGATTATTTGATTCGTTTTCAAAATACAGGAAACGGCGATGCGATCAATGTACATATTGTCGATTCCCTAGATCATAGACTTGACTGGAGTACTTTTCGACCCATTTCTGCCAGCCATGAATATCGCGTGGAAATCATAAATGGAAATATTGTGGATTTTATTTTTGATGATATAAATCTGCCCTATGAAGCTGCTGACGAACAGGGAAGCCATGGTTTTGTGGCGTATAAGATCAAGCCGAAAGACGATGCACGGATAGGAGATGTTTTTTCTGCCAAGGCTGATATTTTCTTTGATTTTAATGAGGCGATCATCACCAATACGGTAACAACTGAAATAATGGAACCTCTGGGTATAGAGGAACATCCAAATCTTGAGGATAAAGTGAAGGCTTATCCAAATCCTGTGGAGAATACTTTATATCTGTATTTAGATCCTTCGCTAAATTTGGAGGAGATAAGTATTTATAATCTGCAAGGAGGAAAGTTAGGGTCATTCTTGGAAAAATCCTTTGATGCGCAGAACTTGGCGTCGGGAATGTATTTTTTAAGGATAAAAACTGACCATGGAACTGTAAACAGAAGGTTTATCAAAAGATAGAGGTATAATGTTAGAGTTTTATTGAATATATCACCAATTTTTCATGATATAGTTCATGAAGGGCCTGACGTGATCTAAAAATCCACGAAAAGCCCTTCATTTATTATTATAATTAGAAGAAGAAAAATTAGAAACCCAATGTAAAGGTATACGGACGGCTTTTTTAATTCTCCAGGAATGCAGAATACATCTCCATGTTCTTTTCCTGTTTTTGAATGAATCCGGTCAAAAGATTTACGATCTCTTGATCATTAAAAGCAGATGCTTTTTCGATTCTCTCTTTTGTATTTCTATTATTATGGAATAGGATTCCAAAATGTTGGCGATGGCCTCTTCTCCTTCCCAAATTTTTTTGCTCTCCGGAATGAGGGATAGACTTATATATTCCGAAAAGATATTTTCAGGGCGTTGACCCAAGGCTGATATCCTATCTGCAAGGGCATCCATCTTTTCCTGAAGATTGTTGTATCAAACTTGTCGTGAAGGTCGAGAAATCTACCACCTTTAATATGCCATCTAAAACCAAGTGCATTTTGATGAAAGAGAGAATAATTGGCCAATAGAAAATTAATTATCCTTTTGAAAGATTAAATGAAACAAATTTATTATTGGTGTCGATGAGTTGCATCACATTGGGGGAAATTTAACCACAAGGGAACATCGCTCTAAGACGACCATTCGGGTTTTTTCCTCCTAGTGAGGTAAAATATAATTTGAATTGTAAAGTACGCGAGGGGACTCGCGCACCAGCCCGGGGAGTTACACTTTCGTGAAAATCTGAAAAACTTACAGAGAGATCTCTAAGCGGCTCCCCCATATTATAAAGTAAGCGGATGGCGTCAATGACAGCAGACTTGTTGCTGCCATTTTCCCCTATTATAATATTTATTCGTTTGTGGAATTGCACATTCATTTTCTTAATGCCCCGAAAATTCTCTATACTTAGTTTTGATAAATACATATTTTTTTGATTTTTAATACTTCAGTTAATCTAAAATCTTCATTCTACCCCAAAACGATTAAACCAAATTATCTCTTTCTACATTAAAAAGGCTTGTTATGTCAGGACGCAAATTAACAACACTCAAAAATGGCGAAATAAAATTTAACATTATTGAGGAATCCCTCAATTGAATGACTTTTTGATTTTGCAAAAATTGGCAAAATCTGCCCATTTTTTATGATTATTATTACAAATATTGTCTTTTTGTGGAATTCCGTAACTGCGAAAGTTTGAGTGTGTTTATATTTGGAAAACGTTTAACGCAAAACCTTGAGAACGTGTTGTATTGGAATTTGAGAATTGGGGACCTTCCACGCAATACTCCCGAAAGTTTTGTGAGCAGCAGAGCATGAGGTTAGGCTTCAATAAAAATACAAAGAATCGAATAATATATGTGGTCAGATAACGAAACTTCCGAAGATTTACTAGGCTTTAAAGTACATGCAGAATTATTGATAGATGTCATTAAAGACGATTCTGTTTTACCAATAACAATAGGTGTTTTTGGAGATTGGGGAAGTGGAAAATCAAGTATACTTAAAATAATCCAAGAACAATTTCAAGACTCGGATGGAGAGCCAAAAGATGATGATACACTTTGCATTTATTTTAATGGTTGGACTTTCGAAGGTTATGATGATGCAAAGGCAGCTTTATTGGACTCAATATTAAAGGAATTAGAAAATAATAAAAGGCTAAGTGCTGAAATACGAGAAACTGTAAAAGAAAAGGCAAAAAAACTTTGGAAATCAATAAACTGGATGCGTGGAGCTGGTATGGTATTAAAAAATGTAGCACTACCAGCGGTATCAGCTTATTTTACAGGAGGATTAAGCTTAGCACCATTTGCTATGCAAAAGCTATCAGAATGGAGTATTAATAGTCCAGAAAAGTTAATAGATAAGCTTAATTCAGATGAAGGTTATGATTTTTTTAAATCTTTAACAGATGAAAGTGAAGATGATACAACGAGTAATCCTGTTGCTGAATTCAGGAATGACTTTATAGATTTACTGGAAGCTACAGAATTTAAAAGATTAATCGTAATAATTGATGATTTAGATAGATGTAAGCCTGAGAGGATTATCGAAAATTTAGAAGCGATTAAGTTATTTGTAAATGTTCCAAAAACTGCATTTATTATAGGAGCTGACCCTAGAATAGTTCGACACGCGATAGAGTATAAATATGGGGGCTCTAACCCTATACAAGAGGACAATTCAAGAATAGTTGAAGATTATTTAGAAAAGTTAATACAACTTCCTTACTCATTACCCAAGTTATCAGAGCCTGAAGTTGAAACTTATATATCCATGCTTATTTGTAAAAGAGAAATAGGTGATGAAAAATTTAAAGAAATACATTCTAATTTTCAAGACTTTAGAGTAAAGGACAAATACTCAACCTATGGATTGTTGAACATGGAAACAATTCTTCATCAAGAAGATTTTGAGAAAGTAAAATCTAATGTTATATCAATACCTTCATTAGTTCCCCTTATAACACAAAGCTTATATGGTAACCCTAGACAAATAAAAAGATTTCTTAATACGTATATATTAAGGCAAAGATTGTCAGATGTTGCAAAACTAAGTGATTTCAATACTTCTGTTTTAGCAAAATTGATGCTGCTAGAATACTCTGAAATTAGACTTTTCAGACAATTATTCGATTGGCAATTAAATCAGGATGGGATGCCGAAAGAGATGCATGATTTAGAAGAGATTTGTAATGGCGCAAATTCAGGAAATGAATTACAGGAGATAGATAATGCAGGTTTTACTGAATGGAGTAAAGTCAAAATTGTCAAGTGGCTTCAAATTGAACCAAAACTATCCGAAATTGATTTGAGAGATTACTTTTGGATTTCAAGAGATAAGATATCTACTTCTATTTCAGCATCTAGTTTAATTCCACCTATTGTGAAAACCTTGTTTAAAGAATTAAATCAAGAAATGCCAACTGGGACAAGAAAAGAAATATTTAACGCAAAATTTCATTCGTTAATTCCTCTTGAGAAAGATGCTTTTTTAAATCTTTTATCAATTAACGTTAAAAAGAATCCAAAAGAAAAACTTGGGTTTGATATATTTAACTTGCTTGTAGATGAAAATATCGAAAATGTCACATCTTACTATACTGAAACTTTAAAAACACTTAATAAGACTGAAATAGAAGCATCTGTTGGTGTCAGTTTAAGAAAGTATATTTCACATCCTGTATTAGGTGAATTTTTGAATGAACTCTTTAAAGATAAGAAAACTAGAGCCAGTAAAGCTTATAATCTGAAAAACAAATAAATATGGGTACTTCGAAGTCATTTTCTGATACACGACATGCAATGATGCCTAATTGGTCTGATTTAAGTATAGCTGTGACTACAAGTTGCGACTCTGGTTCAATTCCAATTGAAAATAAAAAGAAGATTTTACGGAATTATGTTGCAGTAATTGGAGGAGCTAATAAAGCAGGGCGTGGTCAATCTAAAGTTGCTGGGAAAAGCGGTGTTAGGACAGCTAAAAATATAGGTCGCTTTCTAGGGGCATTTACAAGCTCAGGAAATAATCTTCGAGAAACTTTAGAGAATACTGGGTTAACGGATTTGCAAAACAAAACTGTATCGGATGTAATAAATCATTTAATCGAATATTGCTCTGGTACTGCATCAACAATTGATGAAGTTGCAGCAAAGGAAGCAACAAGAAAACTCTTAGAAGAGCTAGCATCAAATGCTGAAAGTATTGATGAGATGGAAGAAATATTGGCAAATAAATTTGTTGAATCGTCATCAGAAGATATAATAATTCAATATTTCGGATATTATATTTATGAGCATTTGGATAAATGGTTTTATGAAAAATTAATAAGAGATAAAAATCAAGCAGATTGCAACAACCTCTTTAGGGAAATAAAAGACTTTATTTTTGAAAGTTTAAAAGACGTACAACGGGTAAATTCATTGCAAAATCTTGATTGGGGTTCCGATGATGCTGATAGATTAATTAAAAACATCCAAAATGATATCTTAACCGTTTTTGAATAATTATGAAAGTAAAAATTGAACTACCCGAAGCAACAAATGGTAAATTTTCAAATATAAATTTAGTTTTTATTGATTTAAGTGGCCATGAACAAAAGATTGGTTTGTCACTTCTTAATTTTGTTGATTGTTATGATTTAACAAAAGACATAAAGTCTGTGAAATTTGATTTGTTTTTAATATCAGCTCTTGTTTACGGTATAGATAACTTATTGGATAGAGAGTATTATTCTGATGATGGATGGGCGCGGGAATTTGAAGTTGTTTTTCCTGTCTATAATCTTGTTAATTGGCAAGGTCAAGAAAAAATATTACAAGAAGCATTAAAATTTTTAACAGGTGATTACTGGTCTATTAGTTTTGAATTAAATAATATCAAAAATTGTTATATAGAAACAAAAGGACGATGGAATAAAAACAGGAGACAATTTAACTCTAATAAAATAAAAGAAACAAGTTTGTTTTCAGGCGGTTTGGATTCATTAATAGGAGTAATAGATAAACTTGAGTCATTAAAAGATGATGAAGAAATATTGTTAGTATCTCACTTTGATTATTATTCTTCTGGGCCAAATAGAGATCAAAATTTATTGTTTGCTGCCTTAGTAAATAAATATCCTGAGAAAATTCAAAACAATTGGATCCAATCAAAATTAGCTTTGAATAGAATAAATTCATATGGAAAAAAGTTTAAAACCGAGGGGAATTACAGAAGTCGCTCTTTCTTCTTTATCGGCTTAGGTTGTTTTCTCTCTCCATCTTCTAATTTAGTTATTCCTGAAAATGGAACTATTACAATAAATTACCCATTAACACCATCAAGAGTAAGTTCACTTAGTACAAGAACAACTCATCCTTATGTGATTTCTAAATTACAAATCCTATTAAATAATATAGGTGTCGATATTGTACTTCAAAACCCATATAGTTTTTATACAAAAGGTGAAATGGTATTAAACTGTTTAAATAAAGCTTTTCTTGATGAAACTTTAAACTCTTCTACTTCTTGTGGTAAGTCTGGACATAATTACTCATGGGAAAACAGGACAGCTACTCATTGTGGGGTTTGTATGCCTTGTGTCTATCGAAGGGCATCACTTTACAAATCGGGAAAGGATAATCAAGTTTATGGTAATGATATAACTAAACCTTTATCAAGGAACAGTTTTACAGATATGCCAGCGATAATAAATTACCTTAAAAAAGATATCAGTCTTGATCAAATGAAAAGAGATATATTAATAAACGGTAGTATTCCTCAAGACGAATTAGAAGAATATGCAGAAATGGTACTCCGATCAAAAGAAGAGGTGTTAGATTTATTTAGAAATAAGGGAAACGTATTTGTGAAATCAGAATTAGGAATTTAATGATAATAGATACCCATTGTCACTTTGATTTATATCCAAATCCTACAGAGTTTATAAGCAAATCAGAAAAATCAGGAATTATAACTATTGGAATGACTAATTTACCTAGTCATTTTAAATTGGGGTATCCGCATATCAGAAACCTAAAGAAAACAAGATTAGCTTTAGGATTACACCCTTTAATGGCTTCAAGCCATTCTAGCGAACTACCTCTTTTTATAAAGTACGTTGATTTTACTTCATATATAGGAGAAATTGGATTGGATTTTTCAAAAGATGGTATTGCAACAAAAGATATTCAAATAGATAGTTTTGAAAAGGTCTTACAAGCTGTTTCAAATAAACAAAAGATATTAAGTATACACTCTCGAGGTGCAGAAAAGGTAGTGCTACAAATGCTTCAAGAATATAAAATTGAGAATGTTATCTTTCATTGGTATACTGGAGGTTTGAAATTAATTGATGAAATAGTCAGTACAGGATACTACTTTTCAATTAATACAGCAATGATAAAATCTGCTAATGGTCAAAAAATAATAAGTAGAATTCCTAAGGAATTTATTCTCACAGAATCAGATGGCCCATTTATAAAACATAATAACAGAATTGTTGAATCCTCCGATATTGCTATAGTGATAAACTACCTAAATAAGATGTTCAAATCATCTCAAATGGAAAAGCAACTATTTGAAAACTATATGAAATTAGTACACAACATAAAATAACGAAAGTACAATATGGACGGGATGCTAATAATATCTTTGTTTCCTGGTATCGTTCAAATAAAATAAAAAGAAAGTTCGATAAATAATTTCAAAAATGTACCGAAATTAATAGTGCCTATAGGATAACCCAAGTCGATTCCACCTAAATCTCTCGTTATTCTGTAAAGATTATCTTCCCCTCGGTCAACTACTTTCCAATACGGAGAAAGTCACTTGTTTCCAGTATAGAACAACTAACTGTTAAAATATCCTTAATATAAACCTTATATTTGAGACCGTAATATTTTACGCGCTATAAGGAATCCCGTAATGGGAGACGGTTGTATTGTTTTATATTTAGAGAAATTATAAAAACTGAGCAACCAATCGGTAACAAATAAATAATCAAGATTTTAGAATTATAAATGGCAAATATAGAAAGCACTTTTGAGTAGGCCAGCTCGTTGAAATACTCGGAAAGAGCTACAACATGGTCTAGGGCTATGTGCAAAATCGACAACACCCACAACTTGAAGTCTTATTTAAAATTGCAGAAATAATAAAAGTAAAACCAAAAGATTTAATTAAAAATAAATAATGACAAGTACAAACCAACGAGCTGAATTACAAGCAAAAATATGGAGAATTGCCAACGATGTACGTGGCTCCGTAGATGGGTGGGATTTTAAACATTTTGTATTAGGAACACTTTTTTACCGTTTTATAAGTGAAAACTTCTCAACCTATATAGAAGGGGGCGATGAGAGTATTGACTATGCGAAATTATCTGATGATGTTATAACCCCTGAAATAAAAGAGGATGCCATTAAAACGAAGGGATATTTTATTTATCCGAGTCAGCTTTTTGTGAATGTTGCCAAAACAGCGAATACCAATACAAATCTAAACACCGATTTAAAATCCATTTTTGACGCGATTGAAGGGTCTGCGAATGGATATCCATCGGAACCGGATATAAAAGGATTGTTTGCCGATTTTGATACTACCAGTTCGCGATTGGGAAATACCGTTGAAGGCAAAAACGACCGGCTGGCTAAAGTATTGAAAGGTATTGAAGAATTGAACTTTGGAAATTTCGAAGACAATCAAATCGACCTTTTTGGGGATGCATATGAATTTCTGATTTCCAACTATGCTGCCAATGCCGGCAAATCGGGAGGGGAATTTTTTACGCCTCAAACCATTTCCAAACTCATTGCGCAATTGGCTATGCACGGGCAGACTTCCGTAAATAAAATATACGATCCCGCTGCAGGTTCGGGCTCCTTGCTGTTACAAGCTAAAAAACATTTTGACAACCATATTATTGAAGAAGGGTTTTTTGGGCAGGAAGTAAATCATACCACCTATAACCTGGCGCGTATGAATATGTTTTTGCACAACGTGAACTATGACAAGTTTAATATTGTGCTGGGCGATACACTTCTCAACCCACAACTGGGCGACGACAAACCTTTTGATGCCATTGTTTCCAATCCGCCATATTCCATAAAATGGATAGGCAACGACGACCCAACATTGATTAACGACGACCGTTTTGCGCCTGCCGGTGTTTTGGCACCCAAATCAAAAGCAGATTTTGCCTTTGTATTACACGCCTTAAGCTATCTTTCAAGCAAAGGAAGAGCTGCCATTGTTTGTTTTCCAGGGATCTTTTACCGTGGGGGTGCAGAACAAAAAATAAGAAAGTATTTAGTAGATAATAACTTTGTAGAAACCGTAATCTCTGTAGCGCCCAATCTGTTTTTCGGAACGACCATAGCAGTAAATATTCTGGTGCTTTCCAAAAGTAAGACCGAAAATAACACACAGTTTATAGATGCCAGTGGCGAAGGCTTTTTCAAAAAAGCTACCAATACCAATGTGTTGACCGACAAACACATTGAAAAGATTATGAAGCTGTTTGACCGCAAAGAAGATGTGGATCATATAGCAGTTTCGGTGGACAATGACACAATTGCTGATAATGATTATAACCTGTCTGTGACTTCTTATGTGGAGGCAGAAGATACGCGGGAGGTGATTGATATTGTGGAGTTGAATGCAGAGATTTCGGAAACCGTGGCGAAGATTGATAAGTTGAGAGCGGATATTGATGAAATTGTAAAGGAGATTGAGGCATGAGTTATATAGAGAAATTGTTGGAGGGTGTTGAAGTGGAGTGGAAAAGTATTGGGGAAGTAGCTGAAATTTATGGCGGTCTTACAGGAAAAAGCAAACCTGATTTTGGAAATGGAAAGGCAAAATACATTCCTTATAAAAATATTTTCGGCAATATTGATGTTAACTTTAACTATCTCGAAATTGTAAACATTTCATTGGGAGAAAAGCAAAATGCTATTAAATATGGCGATGTGCTTTTTACTGGTTCTTCAGAAATTGCAGAAGAAGCTGGAATGTCATCTTCTGTTACTACAAATCTCAAAGAAGAAATTTATTTAAATAGTTTTTCTTTTGGTTTGAGATTTAATTCTGATATAGAAATGATACCTGAATTTTCAAAATATCTTTTTAGGAGTCGTTTTATGCGTAAAGAAATAGCAAGAACAGCGAGCGGTGTAACACGTTATAATATTTCAAAGGCAAGATTTAAAAAACTCCAAATCCCCATCCCACCTCTTTCTGTTCAAAAAGAAATTGTTCGTATTCTCGATACGTTCACAGAGCTTACAGCAGAGCTTACAGCAGAGCTTACAGCGCGTAAACAACAGTATAGCTATTATAGGGAGGAGTTGTTGAGCTTTGAAGAAGGGGAAGTGGAGTGGAAGACTTTGGGGGAGGTTGGAGAAATTAAACGTGGAGTAGCATTTACAAAAAAACAAGCTGTAATGGGAAAATTCCCAGTGGTCGCAAATGCAGCTGAGCCAATAAGTTTTCATAACGAATCTAATAGAAATGGGGAATTTATTGTAGTTGCGAGATCAGGTGCAAATGCAGGTCTGATCAGCTATTGGAATGAAGAGTTATTTTTAACAGATGCTTTCAGCATTCATCCAAATGCTTCAATTTTAAATACAAAATTTGCTTTTTTTTATTTAAAGAATCATCAAAGAAAAATCCATTTAATGAAGAGAGGAAGTGGTGTACCACATGTTAGGGCATCTGACTTCGAAATTTATAAAATCCCTATTCCACCCCTCGAAGAACAAGAGCGCATCGTTTCCATTCTCGATAAATTCGATACGCTTACTACTTCTATTAGTGAAGGTTTGCCAAAGGAGATAGAGTTACGTAAAAAGCAGTACGAATACTACCGAGATTTGTTGTTAACCTTTCCAAAACAATAAGAAGAAGAAGAATGAGTAATTACAAAACCATAGCAGAATCCAATAATTTCATGGTTCTCGATAAATCATAAGTTGAAAATTAAAATTGATAATAGTCTCACAGCAACCAAAGAATATTTTCAATTATCATCATTTGAAATGATAAGTCAAAATGACTTATTGATGGAATACTCTGAGTTATTACCCATTTAAGGAATGATTTGAATTATTACCAAAAGAAGGAATAGTTTATATATTTTTACTTTATAAATTTAAAAGGAATAGAATATGGTAGCCATTATTACAGGCGATATAATCGCATCAAGGAAGTTGGTCAACCAAGAAAAATGGTTGAAGCCACTCAAACATCTATTGGCAAAATGGGGAGATAGCCCAAAAGATTGGAAATTGGATAGAGGGGATTTTTTTCAAGTAGAAATCACAAACATAGAAGAAGTTCTACATAAGGCTTTGGAAATAAAAGCATTGATTAAAAAAGTAGAACCCGTTAACCAACAAAAAAAAATAAGCACAATAGATGTTCGTCTGGCTATTGGTATAGGCGAGAAAACCTATTCGGCCGAAAGTATTTCAGAAAGTAATGGTTCTGCCTTTATAAATTCGGGCGAAAAATTTGATGTGTTGAAAAAAGAAAACGTGACACTCGGTATAAAAACACCTTGGCAAGAATTTGATGAGGAAATAAATCTATACTTAAGGTTAGCGGGTACATTTATGGATAAATGGTCGGTTTCTTCAGCCGAGATAATGCAAACCATTCTAAGTAATCCAAATACAACACAGGAAGACATAGGTAAAAAATTAGGTATTCAGCAAAGTGCTGTGAGTCGTAGATGGAGTAGAGCGAATGTGAATGAAATACTGGAAGTTGAAAAAATATTTCGGAAAAAAATTTATACGCTAAAAAAATGATTATACTCATCAAACTTATAATTGCACATTTTATTGGAGATTTTTTGCTGCAACCCAAATCTTGGGTAGAAGATAAAGAAAATCGTAAAGCGAAGTCAGTAAAACTCTATTTGCACATCCTCATTCATGGACTGTTGGTGTTGTTGATCCTATGGGATTTAAATTATTGGCTATTAGCTTTACTACTAATGCTTTCACATGGGATTATTGATATCCTAAAACTATATGCTCAAAAAGAAGGCAATAAGTCCAAGTGGTTTTTAATAGACCAAGTATTACACGTGATAAGTATTTTGGGATTGTGGGTCTTATTCGTCAAACCAGAAATAAATTTCGCATCATGGTATGAAAACACCAATTTTTGGGTTTATTCAGTTGCTCTACTTTTCATAACCATTGTGTCTGGAATAGGTATGCGCGAAATCATGTCTAATTGGTCAAAAGCATTAAATGATGAGGAAGATGAATCGTTGAAAAACGCAGGAAAATATATTGGTATTTTGGAACGTCTATTTGTTTTCATTTTTGTTGTTACAGGTAATTGGGAAGCCATTGGTTTTTTATTAGCTGCCAAGTCGGTATTCCGCTTCGGAGATTTAAAAGAGTCAAAAGACAGAAAACTAACAGAATACATTTTGATAGGAACATTGTTAAGCTTTGGAATAGCCATAGCTACTGGAATGGTGGTGCTTAAATTGATTGAAAAATAAACCCTGTATTGTAAACTGAGAATTGAATGATATGACAACATACAAAACCATAGCAGAAACCAATAATTTTATCGTTCTCGATAAATACACCAAGTATTCAGAGGCGCAAGAGGCAGCTGCGGTCTATCAAACAGAAGCGGCATTGGAGCGGGAATTCATTCAGGATTTAATCAATCAGGGATATGAAAATCCAACGCATCTAACTTCTATTGATGCTATGCTTGCCAATGTAAAGTTGCAGTTGCAAGCGCTCAATAATATGGTGTTTACAGACGGCGAATGGGCGCGTTTTGTTGAGGAATATTTGGATAAGCCAAGCGATAACCTAGTGGATAAAACACGGAAATTGCATGACGATTATATTTACGATTTTGTTTTTGATGATGGGCATATTCAAAACATTTACCTGGTGGACAAACAGCATGTTGTTCGGAATAAAGTGCAAGTAATTTCGCAGTTTGAGCAGAAGGGAACCAATGCCAATCGCTATGATGTCACTATTTTAGTCAACGGCTTGCCTCTAGTGCAGGTAGAACTAAAAAAGCGTGGGGTAGCTATACGCGAAGCTTTTAATCAAGTGCACCGTTATACCAAGGAGAGTTTTAATAGCAATACGTCTCTGTTTAAGTTTTTACAGATTTTTGTTATCTCCAATGGTACAGACAGCCGTTATTTTGCCAACACCGTAGAGCGAAATAAAAACAGCTTTGATTTTACCATGAACTGGGCAAGGGCAGATAATACGCTCATTAAAGACCTGAAAGATTTTACGGCCACATTTTTTCAGAAACACACCCTTTTAAATGTGCTGCTCAATTATTCGGTATTCGATACAAGCGATATACTTCTTGTCATGAGACCTTATCAAATTGCAGCTACAGAAAGAATTTTATGGAAAATAGAAAGTTCCTACCAGGCGAAAACTTGGTCTAAACCTGAAAGTGGTGGTTTTATTTGGCACACCACCGGCTCGGGTAAAACGCTCACCAGTTTTAAGGCGGCACGTCTCGCCACACAATTGGATTTTATTGATAAAGTATTCTTTGTGGTAGACCGTAAGGATCTGGATTATCAAACCATGAAAGAGTATCAACGATTCTCTCCCGATAGTGTGAACGGTTCGGACAGTACTGCAGGCTTAAAACGGAATATTGAAAAGGATGACAATAAGATTATCGTCACCACCATTCAGAAACTGAATAACCTGATAAAAGGCGATAATGATTTAGCCATTTATCAAAAGCAGGTGGTTTTCATTTTTGATGAAGCCCATCGTTCTCAATTTGGGGAAGCGCAAAAGAATCTTAAAAAGAAATTTAAAAAGTATTATCAATTTGGCTTTACAGGAACGCCAATTTTCGCTCAAAATGCGTTAGGCTCCGAAACCACAGCAAGTGTATTTGGTCGTGAATTACATTCGTACGTTATCACGGATGCCATTAGAGATGAGAAAGTACTAAAGTTTAAAGTAGATTATAACGATGTACGTCCACAGTTTAAAGGCATAGAAACCGAAATTGATGAAAAAAAGTTAAGTGCTGCCGAAAACAAAACAGCGTTGCTTCATCCTGCTCGTATCAAAGAAGTTTCTCAATACATTTTACAGAATTACAGACAGAAAACACATAGAACCAAAGGTGGCAACAGTGGCTTTAATGCCATGTTTGCAGTGAGTAGCATAGATGCGGCAAAAGCTTATTATGAAGAATTAAATAATTTACAACAAGAAAGCGATAAGCCCTTAAAAATAGCGACGATTTTCTCCTTTGCAGCCAACGAAGAGCAAAGTGCCATAGGTGAAATATTGGATGAAAGCTTTGAACCTTCTGCCATGAACAGCAGTGCAAAAGAGTTTTTATCTAAAGCGATTGAAGATTATAACACCTTATTTAAAACCAGTTTTGGTGTGGAAAGTAATGCCTTCCAAAACTATTACCGCGATCTGGCAAAACGGGTGAAAAATAAAGAAGTAGACTTACTAATTGTAGTAGGTATGTTCTTAACAGGATTTGATGCCCCTACGCTCAACACCCTTTTTGTAGATAAAAACCTGCGCTATCATGGTTTAATGCAAGCCTTCTCGCGTACCAACCGTATTTTTGACGCCTCCAAGACCTTTGGTAATATTATTACCTTCCGTGATTTGGAAAAGGCTACCATTGATGCCATTACACTTTTTGGAGACAAGAATACCAAAAATGTAGTTCTTGAAAAGAGCTATAAAGAATATTTGGAAGGCTTTACGGATATTGTCACCGGAGAGGCTCGAAGAGGTTATACAGAGGTGGTGAAGGAACTGAACGAAAGATTTCCCGATCCTGACGAGATTGCTACTGAAGCCGATAAAAAGGATTTTGCAAAACTCTTTGGAGAATACCTGCGCGTTGAAAATATACTACAGAATTACGACGAATTTGTCCATCTTAAAGCACTTCAAGAAATAGACATAAACGATAAGGAGGCTATTGAGACTTTTAAAGAAAATCACTTTGTATCAGATGAGGACATTGCCGCCATGCAGAAAATTGAAATGCTAACAGAAAGAACGGTGCAGGATTACAGGTCTACTTATAATGATATTCGCGATTGGTTAAGAGAGCAGAAAAAAGGAAAAGAAGCAGAAGAATCAACTATTGATTGGGATGATGTAGTTTTTGAAGTTGATTTGCTTAAATCGCAAGAAATAAATCTCGATTACATACTTGAATTGATATTTGAGCAAAATAAAGAGACCAAAGATAAGGCGTCTTTAACTGAAGAGGTTCGTAGAGTTATTCGTGCAAGTATAGGCAACAGGGCTAAAGAGAGTTTAGTAGTTGATTTCATTAATGAAACCGACCTTGACAGCATTGAAGATAAAGCGAGCATCATAGATGCGTTCTTTTCCTATGCCCAAGAAAAACAGAGGGCGGAGGCTATAGAATTAATTGCAGATGAAAATCTAAATGAGGAAGCAGCAAAACGCTATCTCACTGCATCTTTAAAGCGGGAATATGCTAGCGAAAACGGGACAGAACTCAATGCTATTTTGCCGAAAATGAGTCCATTGAATCCTCAATATTTGACAAAAAAGCAGAGTGTTTTTCAAAGGGTAGCTTCGTTTGTAGAGAAATTTAAGGGAGTTGGAGGTAGGATATAAAAGCCTGGAACCTAAGCCGCACGCACATTGTGAGTGTGGTTCGGAAAAATGCCACGGTGGATTGGAGCAAGCGGGACGCTGGGCATGCAAAGTTGAGACTGACCGTTAAGAAAATATTGATGCTTTTTGGATTTTCACTTGATTTGGCGCGTTTGGAGGCAGATCGGGGTGTTGGCGCAGAGTGAGAATTTGGCAGCGTTTTTCGCTAGGGGCTAGGACAGGCATAACTTAAATTAGGAAAAATTAATTGGCTTTTGTGTATCGAGTGGTATTTACGTGAGTCGGAATTTTTTTTAAGATAGCACACTGATATATTAAGTCTATTATTCTTAAGTGTAATTGAATAAATAAGTAAGATGAAAAAATGATGAACTTAGGAGGCATCACTCATAAGAATGAGATTATTGATCAGAAAGCAAAAGTTGTTTATGATTATTTTCACTACTTCCTCTCAGAGAATGAATACTTATCTCTCCAAAACCAACCACTGGATAATCACATATCCATTCTGCAAAAAATTGATTTTCGATTAGCGAATACTAATCTAGAACCGAGTTCTCGAATTGTTATAACACGATTGATGGACAACGATCTTTTCAATTTGAAGACTGATATTATTTCTAGAAAAGGAAAGGTTAAAACTATTATTAACAAAATTAAAAGGAACAACACTTGCAAGAATATAGACCTTCTATTAATTAAAGCAAACGTAAAGGAAGCGGTTATTATTCTTAATGGGAGTTATGATTTTGATAATACAGAATATTTAGAGCTGTGTGTAGATAATATTATATTTTATTTAAGTTGTGGGTGTGAATACTCAAAGCATAAAAAAGAAATTATTTACTTCACAAAATTAATTGCTTCCGAATTTTTACGCTTGGGGTTTAGTATCAAAGAATTAACAGGAGTTAATGGCGTTTTTAATAGATTGTTATCAAAAGAGATTAAAATTGATCAAAAAACTGAAAATTTACATTCAAGATTTCCTTTAGCACCGGATATAGAAAGACAAAGAGGTGAAAAACATTTTAAAAAAATTGTAGAAGATTTTTTAGAGAACAGAACTTTAAAAGAGCAATTTAAGGGGATTGAAAATTATGTAAAGAAAGATTCACTAGAATATATTTTCATTGTTAGAGTGAAAAATGCTTCAGGCTTTGAAGGTCTGAATATTTCATACAAAAATATAAAGATTGTTTCTTCAGTACATATTACAGCTGTTGGAGAGGGGTTGGGAGAGGAACAAAAAGATCGTCTTAGAAGTTTTATAAAACCCAAAAACTGTATTTATTTTAAAATTCCTAAACATAAATCTTTTGATGCAGCTGTTCATTTAGCATTTAAAGAAGCAGAAAACACACTTTCTTATTTAAGTTATCCCAAACTGCTAAGAGGCGAAATCGATAAAAGTGATATTATAAGAATTTATAATAATAATCTTGGTTGGATATGGAAAAGGGAAAGTTTGGTTGTATTTAATGATCGTAAATATGACTTAGATAATCTAGAGCTTAATCTGAAATTAAATAATGAATTAACTGGTTTAGACACTTTGTACTTCCGTTCTTTTACAAGTAAGCTTTTAGAAGATAAAGTTTTGAATGCTTGGAGGTACTTGGAGATGTTAGGAAGATATGGAGGTTTTAATAAAGATGGGGAACGCATTAAAAATCTACCTTTTATTTTGCTATTTAGTGAGCAAAATTACAGTAAACTTCATTTAGAAAATTTAATAATTAATCTAATTATAAATAACAGAGATGTTGTTAATTGCCGCATTCCTTATTTAGAAATGGATGATGTACTGAGGGACCAAACGAACTGTATTAAAACTTTAAAGGATAATACAAATTACTATTTCACAAATGAATTGATTTCTGATTTTGAGAATATAGATCTTAATTATAAGAGAAGATACACTTCTTATAAGGAAAGCCTTGAGCTTCTTTATGAGCAGAGAAACTTCATAATTCATCAAGCTAGTATTTGCTCTCTTTCAGCCAACCAATCTTTAAATGTTATTCAAATACTACTTACAAGAATGAGAAAAACTATCATTGCTGATATTAAAGAGAACTCGAGAAATGAATTAAAGAATAGTATAAAATATTTAATTAGAGAAGGGAAAGACCTTATGGCCTAAACTCTTATTTTATTAAGATTTAATTTGAAGGAGAGGAAAAACTTCAAGATAATAAAAGCGATCCACGAAGAAAATCCAAAAACTGTTGGAAGTCTATCTGTAAGTCGAACATGAGGCTTTCCGAGATGTGTTGGTGGTTAAGCCAATGTATTATTTGATATTGGATTGGTATAAGGATACGGTTACTCAATTAAGAGTTAAAAGTGCTATAGAAGTGCTATTGGATACGGACCTGCCTAAGAGCTATGATAGGAAAGATTTTTCTAATGTTTGTAACAGGGTTTATAATCACGTTTTTTTACAAGCTTCGAACGATAAGGGGTGGGTTGCGACTTAAGAGCGGGGTGGAATTGAAATTGTTGTTTTAACTTTTTGACTACGCTTCCCAGATTAAACTAATTATCGTTTTATACTGCTTTGTAGGAATACAGTATTCATAGAAATCAATATCTTCTTCCCAATCGTTAAGTTTAAACCAGGTGGATTTAGTTATTAACTGAGCTTTTTCGACACCTGAATATATAAAGTCATAATCGGCTTCTAAATACTCCATAGCTACGGAGTCTTCTGGGGGTGGAAGTTTTGTTATGTCGTTTATCCACACTTTTAAATCATTGGACTTCCGCCAATAGTGAACTTTACCATTAGAAGTAAATACAACAAAAATCGGAGCAATATCTAAAGTTAACATTCTAAAAATAACTGAAGTTAAGCTCGTTCTAAATCGTGTGCTAATATCTTTTATGAGCTGTGGGCCGAAGGTTTCATTTTTTATAAAATCTCTAAATACACTTTCCGGCATTAATAACTCACTTGCAAAATCATTTGCTTCATATTCCTGTAGACCTCTTTGTGTAATACTCCCCTAAATTCAGACCATAAGTTAAGTTGAAAATTTTTAACTTTAAACTTATGAATATGAAACGAACAAAACGAAAATTCACAATTGCTTTCAAGACCAAGGTTGCCATTGAGGCCCT
>Ga0208015_1000325_pt1 | contig 28629 bp, 20 predicted proteins | sample 26BtaG_FD_184101 | JGI IMG/M metagenome (GOLD analysis project Ga0208015, IMG submission 184101) | Marine viral communities from Cariaco Basin, Caribbean Sea - 26B_WHOI_OMZ_CsCl (SPAdes) (version 2) | ecosystem: Environmental > Aquatic > Marine > Oceanic | place: Caribbean Sea: Cariaco Basin...
AATACTATGTTCTGCCCCTATAAGGGCATAAATCTGGTATCGTTCCCCTAGGCTTAGATGCGTATAGTTCATGGTTGCAATCTCACTTTGGTCGGTGGATAAAGACTTTGATGCTAGCGCATCTAGGCCTCTTTTTCACCTGCTCTTTGATATTGCACTTCATGTGTTAATCTAAGTTACATAAAAAGAAGGTCTGAATCATATAACTGGTTCAGACCTTCTTTTTTACGATAAATATTTAGAGAGTATTAAATACTTATTAGTAATTTACCTTACCAGTAGTAAACGTAAATGACTGCTGCTCTAATGTTTTATCGTCAACCAAAATATCAAAGCTGACCTTATATTTGCTATTGCCATAAAGTCCACAATTACCCCCTTTATTACTACCTGACTCACAGCTTTTGAGCGCATCCGTTAATGGCAAAATAAATGCTTCATTCGTTGGTAGTGCATAATTCGTACCTTTGTACGGATCATTATCAGAATCAAGCAGTTGAATCGGTACATCTATATTGCGCTGCACATCTCGGAATTTAACGTTACTCACTTTAACTTTATCAGCGGATGGCATATTGACATAAACCGGCTGTCCGATAGGATCATTACGCAAATTACGCCCAGAGCCTCTGACTGGATTTGGGGTTTCGTTGTAAAGTGCAGTAACTGTCCCCGTCACATCTTGACATGGGTACGTAAAAACACCTTCCAGCGTTTTATTTGCCGTGGTTTTTGTCCCTGCAGCATTGCTTACCAAAACATAGCCTTTGTTGTTAGCAGCATTTTTACTACTAGGCGTATAGGTAACCACTCCTGTTCCTACTACACCTGAGGTTGGCAACATTAAAGAGCGTAGATGATAAGGCGCCGACAACAACGACTTTGCCATAGAGCTTGCCACGGCTTCTGTACTCAAAAAATTGCCTGCCGAACTGTAATAGACAGACTGGGCAATGTTTTCAGTAACGCTATATTGCGAGTTGCCATAATCTGCATTGATCAATCGATCTGCCAGATCTAATCCACTGAAAAAAGGATTGTTAGAACCTGTCACACTAGCAATATCGCTGATTTCATTTTCAAAATGCGCGTTAAAGCTGGTTGGTGAGCTATTAGCAAATACATGTTTAATATAATTTGCGTGTTGAATAGCAATATCATCTAGTTCTGTATCAACGGATAGACCATTTAGACCACAACTGGTTCTTGCCAAACTAAACTGATTATTTGCACTTAATGCTGCTTGTACATTATTATCAGCTGACCCATTGCCACCAGCGTTAGGAGCACCACCACTTTGTTCAGTTGGTGTCGCTATAATCGGAGCAGAAGTAATAGGTTCTGACGTGGTTGGCTCGGCAGTTTCATCACTTTGTGAGTTATCTGGTGTATTAGCAGATGTAGAACTACTATCGGAATCACCGCCTCCGCCGCACGCGCTGAGAAATATGGTTAAAAATAGCACTGCCGCAAGATTTTTCTGAGAAGTATAAGAAGTCATCGCTCATCCTATAAAATAATAGCCTGTTTGTGAAAAGCAACGATAATCAAAATCAGTTACAGGTTAGTTAGTAATTGATTTAACAGTGTTTTATTTCAATATAATGTCTATTGTATTACAAGTTATGAACTTTTGCTCATTGTTTTGTAAAAAACCTGCTACTCGCTGATTGCAGGTAACAGGTTTCTTTTTAGGTCTACAGATTAACACTATGCTTAGGCTATTTTTAAGGCAAAAATATTATCTATAAAGCACGATTCTTTTGTATTTGCTATACAGTCACTTTTTCATGATCACGTTTCTATAGTCGCTTTTTTATGGCTACTGTATTTCTAGCGCTTTTCTTACTGGTGCGAAACTACGTCTATGCGTTGGCAAGACACCATGTTTTTCGATTGCTTCCATGTGCGCGCGCGTCGGATATCCTTTGTGTTTGGCAATACCGTATTCCGGATATTGAGTATCCAGTGCATACATTGATTCATCACGACTTACTTTTGCCAATATACTGGCCGCTGCAATACTAGTATGACGCGCATCGCCTTTTACCCATGCTTGACAGTCAATTGCAAATGGCGCTACCTCCAAATGTTTAAAGCTATCATAGTTCAAGTCAGGGCAACGATTTCCATCAAATAGCGCTTCGATCTTTAATTGATCGAGCGACGTGCTTTTATCATTTCTAGTGGTCGAGAATTTTTTAAAAATCACTTCTAGCAATGATTCAGTACATAAGCGCATACCAAGCATTGTTGCCTGCAAGATATTCACTTGATCGATTACTGCTGCTGGTATATCAGCGATGATATAACCGATAGCATGCTGCTGAACCAATGGATAAAGGATATCGCGCTTTTTTTCACTCAGTTGTTTGGAATCTGTCAGTATCGACAACGGTGTGTCTTTGAGCGGTTGTTCCTCAATGAGCCCTGACCAAGTCGCAGGTAATATTTCCGCCGCCACATTGACACTGCCTAGTAATGGCCCACGTCCTGCTTCATCAACGCCGATTTGTAGCATTGATTGCGCTGCATCTTGGTTATCATTAGACAGATATTGAGTGAGCAGTTCAGCGGTATTCATTTTCCCATATAAGTGTATGGGCGCTGCTAACTGAATATATTGTCCTTTGACATCAATATGCTCGATATTAATATCAATTATTTGAACTGAGCTTTCTGTACTGTTTTGAATATACATAATGTTAGGCAGTCTTTCTTGTTTAATTAGGATTGACGGTATCGGTATTTTGGATAAACCACTGTTCAATCACGCTGTTTGAAGGCTCATGGTTACTTTGCTGTTGTAGCGACTGCTTTGTCACTAGTAAGTCGTGTAATTGCTCGGCATAAGCACGTGGTTGCAGCAATCGCATCACGGTACGGCATATATTGTCACCGCTTGCCTGCTCTTGAATCAGCTCAGGTACGATTGGCGCATTAGCCAATATATTAGGCAATGCCACATATGGTACTTTTACCAGACGCTTGGCAATTTGGTAAGTCAGCTGATTTAATTGATAGACCACTACCATCGGCCGTTCAAGCAGCATTGCCTCCAGCGTTGCTGTCCCAGATGCTAGCATCACGATATCTGACGCCGCCATGGCATGTTGGCTAAATTCTGGCTGGGTATCATCGTAGACCACCACGATTGCTGCACGCAGCTGCTCTGAGCGTTGGTCGATCACCTCTTGCACGATATATTGATGGTTTTGATCGACCGTTGGAATAATAAAACACAGCTTAGGATCTAATAGGATTAACTTTTGGATGCCATCAAGCATCAATGGCAGAATAGCCGTAATTTCACCGCGCCTAGAACCTGGCATCACACAAATAAGCTGACTCACATCATCAAAGCGTTCGATGAAGAACTGCTGCAACCCATCATTGTCCCAAACGAGCTCACTGCGACGTTGATTGATTGGTATATCGATCAGATTCGGATCAATAGTTCGTAGTAAGGGATGGCCCACACAAATCGCTGGATGGTTATGTCGCTCATAAACTGGCAACTCAAACGGGAATAGACATAGCACCAAATTGGTCGCCGCTTTAATATTATGAATACGCGACTCGCGCCACGCCCAAATAGAAGGACTGACGTACTGCACACAGAACACGCCTTGGGGCTTTAGTTTTTTGGACACTCGTAAATTAAAATCAGGTGCATCAATACCGACGAACCAATCAATATTAGCAGTCTTAAATGCGCTCAGTAGCTCTCGGCGCGCTTTGAGCAAATCAGGTAGCTGCGACATGACTTCGACCAGACCCATCACTGACAAACGCTCTAATGGGAAAATACTCTGTAGCCCTTGCGCCTGCATTTTCGTACCGCCTACGCCTACCCAGACAATATCATCACGTAGATTATTCATTTGCCGCATAAAATCTGCGCCTAAGCTATCGCCAGATACCTCCCCTGCGACGATGCCTATCACTAGCGGCGTAGCATTTATCTTTGCTACTTGAGAATTCGTTTCGGCTTGATGAATGAGGTCAGTATGGTGATGAGACGTAGCAGAATCTGTCATGACAAGCTCTCGATATTAGAAATACACAAAATAAAATAAACCGTTATTATAAAATATAACGTAATAAATCAGCGATACGACCTTATGAATAATATGAGCACTCATCCGTACTGTTCTAATGCCACAGTTTGGGCTACCCATCGCTAATGTTGCTATCATACTTGACGATGATACAAATAGCGAAATTCACGCATAAAATCTGAGCGTTATGCATCAAAAACTCAATCAACTCTTATTAATAGATAGAAAAACCAAATGCTAAACGTGCATTTAGAACGTCAAATATCACGCTAAGTCTCTATAAGTATAACTAAGTTTTAGTTTCCTCATTCCAGTTATCAGTCAATTAACTGCTCGACTACCCTTGTCAACCAACACTTTTGTCCGCATAATGATTATTCCTATAAATCAGCTAGACGATATATAACCATGACAACATCAGTTACCCATAATGCAGATATTGACGACGTGAATATTGAAAAATTTATTCCTTTGATTACCCCCGCCGAGCTAAAAGCCGAGCTGCCTCTGTCAGACGACGCGTATAACACCGTACTAAAAGGTCGTAATACTATTCAAGATATCTTGGATGGTAAAGACAAGCGTTTGTTTGTGGTCATTGGCCCTTGCTCTATTCACGATATCAAAGCCGCTCACGAATATGCCGATCGTTTAGCCGTATTGGCAAAAGAAATTGAAGACAGTGTATTTGTGGTCATGCGTGTTTATTTTGAAAAACCTCGTACGACGGTTGGCTGGAAAGGCATGATCAACGACCCTGACATGAATGACAGCTTTGATATAGAAAAAGGCTTGCGCACGGCTCGTAAATTGCTACTTGATTTGAATGAAAAAGGTCTACCTTGCGCGACCGAAGCACTTGATCCAAATACACCGCAGTACATACAGGATCTAATCAGCTGGTCAGCCATTGGTGCACGTACCACTGAAAGCCAAACGCATCGCGAAATGAGCTCTGGCTTATCATGCCCAGTTGGCTTCAAAAATGGTACTGATGGCGGTATGACGGTAGCTGTAAATGCCATGCAAGCGGTTAAAGAAGGTCATAGCTTCTTAGGTCTATCATCAGATGGTAAAGTCTCTATCATCAAATCTAAAGGTAATCCTTACGCGCACGTGGTACTTCGCGGTGGTAATGGCAAGCCTAACTATGATGAAACTGCGGTAGCTCAAGTTGAAAACGAGCTGGCAAAAGGCAAGACCAATAGCAAGATTATGATTGACTCAAGCCATGCCAACTCCGGTAAAGACCCTTACCTACAACCGATGGTTATCAAAAACGTTGCCGAACAAATTCAAAACGGCAATAAATCAATTATCGGTATGATGATTGAGAGTCACTTAAAAGGCGGCAATCAAAAATTGACTGCTGATTTAAGCCAGCTTGAGTATGGCAAATCGATCACCGATGGTTGCCTAGATTGGGATAGCACTGTCACAGCATTACGTGACTTACGTGATATGGTAAAAGATGTGCTACCAAATCGCTAATCGCTATTCGCGATAATTTATCGTCAAGCAAACAATAAAAAGCCCCTTGCGCATCAGTGCGAAAGGGGCTTTTTATTTATGAACATTCTATAAGAAACACTCTATTCTAAAATTTGATTAGCAATGACCAGCAACGATACATGTTTCGTTAATTGGTCAGAGCTAACCTTATTCTGAAATTGATATTTTCATAAAATTGATATTACATTTCGATGTATATTGCACTGCTCTCAATTAATTATTTGCAGCACCTAACACACTCTCTAAGCTTTCGAGCACATGCTTAGATGAGACATTCTTTTGTAAATCTATCAGCTGCTTGTGCGCCATTTGAAGGCGAGGCTCAGCCAACGTATTCCAGCGGGCCAGTACTTGCAGTAAGCGTGAGGCTAATACAGGATTGGCATCATCTAATTTCTGAATCACGCCTGTATACATCTCTAGACCTTCTGCCGTCCAGAGTACCGTCGGTTGCGAGCTAAAAGCGCTGACAACTGAACGGACACGGTTAGGCGTATTCCAATCAAAATCTGTGTGTGTCAGTAGCGACTTGACCATATCAGGCGTTACATCGTCAGCGGCAGCTTGGACACTGAACCACAGATCGATAACCAAGTCATTTGCTTGGAAACGCTCATAGAAGTCTGCTAAGTACTTATCTGCACCTGTCAATTGATGATTGACCATGGCCTTCAATGCACCAAAGCGCTCAGTCATACAGCTCGCATTATCATATTGCTGCTGTGCCCAGTCTGCTGCACCATCTACATTCGCCGTCAATGCCATATCAAGTACGACATTACGCAGCGCACGAATGCCTCGAGCTTCAGCGCTATCCTCATAAGACTGCATTGGCAAGTTATTGTACAGCTCAGCCCATTGATCTTTTAACTTATCAGCAACTTGCTTGTATAGCCCATCGCGCTGCTCTTTAACCAGCGCTGGATCGTAGTCTTTAGAAATAGCAGAAGCCAACTCTTGCGCTGATGGAATATCAAGCAACCGTGCCGCTAGCATCGCATCGTCAGCCGCTAAGACAGGCAACGTCTGCGCCAATGCTTCTAGGTATACATCAGGGCTGCTCTTCGTACCTTGTCCTTGCAGCAAAATACGATTTACCAGCATTTGAGTAACTTGCCAGCGGTTAAATCCATTGGTTTCGTGCTTAAGCAAAAATGCTAAGTCTGCATCTTGGTAGTCATAGTTAAGCTGTACTGGCGCACTAAAATCGCGCAGTAATGACACAACAGGCTCGCTCGCAACATTTTCAAAGACAAAGGTTTGCGTCGCCTCGTCAAGCAATAACATACGCTCAGCGACGATAGCGCCTGAGTTTTTATCAAACAATGCCGTTGCTACAGGTATCGGCAATGGTTTTGGTGCATCAAAGCCTTTAACATGGCGTGTTTGCTGATTCAAAGTGATGATCAGCGTCTGTGCTGCGCTATCATAGGTTTGAGAACCTGATACCACTGGCGTACCAGGTTGACGATACCAATCAATGAAATTCTCGATTTTGTCATCAGTGATACTAAGTGCTGATAAAAAGTCCTCAACCGTTACCGCTTGTCCATCATAGCGACGGAAGTACTCATCTGTTCCTTTTCGGAAATCATCTGGCCCTAACGTATTAGCAATCATGCGTACAATTTCAGCGCCTTTCTCATAGACAGTCGTTGTATAAAAATTATTAATCTCAACGAAGCTCTCAGGACGTACTGGATGCGCTAATGGGCCTGCATCTTCGCTAAACTGATGCGCGCGCAAAGTCGCTACGTCATCAATACGCTGCACCGCACTTGACTGTTGATCTGCTGAAAATGACTGATCGCGGTAAACGGTAAAGCCTTCTTTCAAGCACAGCTGAAACCAATCACGGCAAGTAATACGGTTACCTGTCCAGTTATGAAAATACTCATGAGCAATAATGGCTTTTACGCTAAAACTGCGTGCATCGGTGGTTGTTTCAGGGCTAGATAACACACAAGCGGTGTTAAAAATATTCAAACCCTTATTTTCCATTGCACCCATATTGAATTGGCTGACCGCCACAATCATATAGCGATCTAGATCGTAGGCTCGCCCGTAATTGACCTCATCCCATTTCATCGCATCTTTTAGGGCTTGCATACCGACATCACATTTATCGATATCAGCAGACTTGGCATACAACTCAAGCAATACTTCTCGACCTTCGCTGGTCGTATAAGAATCTGTCAATACATCTAAATCAGCTACCACACAGGCAAATAGATAGCTTGGCTTATTGGTTGGATCGTGCCAGATCGCATAATGACGGTCGGGCGCATCGGCCACTTCGCCTGCTTCGACTAAGTTACCATTGGCCAATAACGTCGGATAACGCTTATCTGCTTCAAGTCGCGTGGTAAATATCGCTAGCACATCAGGGCGATCCGGATAGAAAGTAATCTTACGGAAACCTTCTGGCTCGCACTGAGTCACAAACATCGTATCGTCACCACTACCGGCCATATATAGGCCTTCAAGCGCCGTATTGGTCTGCGGGCAGATACGCACTTGAATATCTAAAGTAGCTCGCTCAGGGGCATTATAAATCGTCAGCTTACCCGCTTCCTGCTGATAATCCTCAGTAGTCAACGCCTTACTGTTCATCGTAATCGTTAGCAGCTCTAATGCCTCACCAAATAAGACAATATCCCCTGCCGTTTGACGTACCATCTCAAGCGTACTGTCTACCTGCGCGTAGTCTTCGAACAGCTTAATATCTAAATGTACTGTCTCGACATCAAAACTTGGTTTGGTATAGTCTTTTAGATTAATCTTGCTTGGCGCATGAGGCGGCACATCTGGCATTTCAGGATTGATGATTTGTGCATCAGTTTCAGCAGTAGACATATGGTGTCCTATTATTATCGGTGATTTGGTTATAAATTATTTTTAATGGGGATGAGTAATATATGATTAATATCATTTTACTATTCGCAAAAGGCAATAGTGTAAATAAAGACTTTATCTTTAGGCTAAGCGCTTAATAAACTAAGCACATAGACAAAGCTTCGCAGTAACTAAGCTAATTTTTATTACTAATTTGACTTTCTCGTTAAGCTTATAACTAGATTGACCTAAATCGCTAAATTTCAAGTATGTAAAGTAAGATATCGTCGGTTCAAGATGATTTAAATATGAAACATACGTTATCAATTGGATAATGTCGTTGAAAATGATTTAATAGTCGTACTGATGACCAACCATTTAACTAACGGCCTATTATATGACAAAAAATACGGTGAAACGCGCAGACATTACCCTACCTTTGCTTATAGAGTATGTTGACGCGCTACTACCCTCATTGACGGCTCAGACAGAACAGTCACCTGAGCATAACAAAGATAATAGTGAAGCATTATGGGTAACACATAACAATGCGGATTTATTGGCACTACAAGCACAACTTGACGATACTACATCTATTAATGAGAACACTGAAGCGAAGCTGAACGCACGACACTTATCAACGTTATCAGATCTTGCTAAACAGCATGTGCCTGATCGTTATGAGCTTGCTTGCTTTTGGCTACCCACCTTGTCAGAAGAGCTAACTCAGCACTATGTACCGCTACTCATGCGCTACCGTGACCTGTATGCCGCGCACTTGCTTATTGCATTGGACAGCTCTGTAGACTTAAAACCTTATGGCTTTACACCATTTGATATATTGAATGAGCCGTCTCTAAATATTGATGATATTCAATCTATTACCTCATCAACCGTTACTGCGACGCTTTGGCAATTTAATCTATATGACTACAAACAACTACCAAATTGGCTCAATGCTGATTACTGGGCCAACCCTGAAAACTGGGGCAAGCACCGCTGGTAATACGCTCGATTTTATCTATCGTAATTTACAGTAAAAATACTTACATAAATTAACATTTAGTATATTATAGATAGAGATTGCCTAAGTTTTATCGGAAGCAGTTTAAAAAAACAAATTTAATTAAAATTTTAGGAGCTCGTCATGTCAATCAGTTTTTCTAAGATCGCTGTTCTTGCTGTACTATCAAGCGCTGTTGCACTGACCACTGGTTGTGCTACCAAGCGCACTACTTCAGAAGTTGTGGTTGCCCCGCTAGGTATCCCAGGTGGACAAGTTGGCTACAATGGTGCGGTTATCGTTGATAACTCAAACGCTGTCATCACGGGCGCTGAGAATATTCAAGCAGTGGTCTACTTTGCCTTTGATAGCAGCGAAATTACTGCTCAATCAGCGAGCGTCCTTAACCAACACGTAAGCCTGCTAAATTCAAACCCAGCAGCGACTGTCGTTATCGCAGGTCACACTGATGAGCGCGGTAGCCGTGAATACAACATGGCACTAGGTGAGCGACGCGCACAAGCTGCCCGTAACTACCTTGCTGCTCAAGGTGTCACTGCAAACAACATCCGTGTCATTAGCTATGGCGAAGAGCGCCCTGCAGCAGCTGGCAACACTGAAGACGCGTATGCACAAAACCGTCGTGCTGAGCTGTCTTACTAAATTGTGATTTAGCGTTATTTATAGCGTTCGATAGTTTAATAAAAGCCCAGCAAGAGTATATTGCTGGGCTTTTTGGATTTTTAGTAGGTTAATTAGATATAAACTATTTAAATATAGCTTTTGTATGACTATCTATGTATCAAATACATAGCGTTCAGAATTACACATTCTTATACACTCAATTCCAAAATAATCGTTTTTGACGACTAGTAATATATGCCGACTTCCAACCTTACTCAGATACAGTACACTCAACTCGACACCACGACATGGTGTGTGACGGCTCAAGTGAGCGAGTCAATCAGTCATTTAGTCACTGGAAGCTTGTCGAATAAGTCCTCATGGTTATTACCATATAATACGTCGCGTAAAAGCATCATCAAGTTCAGTAGCCTAAACTGGCACTATCAGGTGGCGACAGCAGTTCCTAAACACTCAGTACCTGCTCTAGCAAGTAAACAGCGTCAGCAGCAGCGACAAGGCGTCAGACAACTATTGCAAGAGCTGCTTAAAAAATTAGAAATAGATGACACCTTGGATGAGTCAAGCTTTCCCTATCGGCTCGTCAACAGTCAGCATTACGTATGCTTTAGCCATACAGGAGCTGGTAGTTCAAAGCAAACTACAAAATCGAATCAAACAAATTTTTCGTATTTATACAGCAAAATAGCGGTCGTGATCAGTCGTCAGCGTCCTGCTGGTATCGATATAGAGACCAATAATATTGCGTGGCATGTAGTCAAGCGTTTCTATTCAAAGAGCGAGCTGACCATTTTACAGGAGCTATCTACAGATCAGCGAGAACGCACTGCCAAACTGTTATGGCAAATAAAAGAAAGCTTTATCAAAGTGAACCAATATACGTTAGCTCAAGGCTTAGGTATGGATTACTCTCACCTTATTCCTAGCTTGATTGAAAATAATAAAGAGATTAACGCTTCTTCTGTAATCACTGATATTAAGAATACAGATTACCAATCTGTTTATCGTATTGCCACGTTACAATCTCAGCAGACTGTCATTGTTTTTTGAGCAGAGTTTTCTGAGTAAAGTTCAAACCTAATTTTTACCATATCTTTTAACACTTTATCTTAAGCATAAAAAAAACGACCCTAAAAAGGATCGTTTTTTGTTTTCTACTAATGACAGTATTTAAACTGTAATTAGATTAGAAACGGTAAGTTGCACCAACTTTAACGATTGGCATCCACTCAAGGTAGTCTTTATCTTCTAACTCTTGCTCAGCTAAATTAGCTACTTGTTGAGCAGTTAAACCTGAATCCACAGTCTGGTCACCATCACCATTTCTAATTTGTACTGTATCATTACTTTGATTGCTTGAACGAACAGTCGCATCGGTTTTGCCCATATAAGCGGCACCAATTTCACCGAATAGACCGAAATTATTAGTGATGTTAGGACGGAAACCAATAGTAGCATAAGGAGCTAGCTTGTTGCGGTGTTCCATAGTACCTTGTAGAGAGCCTACAGAATCTGCATCATATCTAGCACCATTAATTTCATAATAACCACCCTCGCCACCTTCAGAATTGGCCGTCACATCAAAATCGTTGTCAGGTACGATGATACCTGCGCCCATTGTGAACCAGTTAGCCATCGGGCGAACCTGCACACCTAGGTATGGGTTGCTAAAATCAGAATCTACATCGTAGTTTACGTCATTGGCATCGAAATCACCGCCGAAAAGGTCAGCAACATCGCCACCTGCCCAACCAGCTTGCAATTCAGTTTTTTCGTTAAGTGACCAACCGATATTCGCACCATAACCTAGAGTACCAACTTCAGCGCTAACTGATGCTGGGTTCACTACTTTATTGAAGAAACCTTTAGTGCCACCAACAACAGCGCCAGTAGTGTTGCTTACTACACCAGCGTTAGCATCGTATGCATAAGAAGCAGGTTCTGCTTGATAAGCAACTGCAACTGGCTCAGCTTCATATGCAACTGCAGCATTGTCATCAACAACGATAACTGGATCAGCAGCTAATGCAGCAGTTGATGCTAGAACAGCAGCAGAGATTGCCGTCAATTTAATCAATTTCATAATTATTCTCCTAAAGTGTGAAATAAACCCGCCCATAAAAAACGATGATTGTGCTTTTTTTAAACCATCATTTTGTTGAGGTGATTAAAACAATTCTGACTTGAAAAGTCACCCCTACTGATGCTGTTTTTATTTGCCATTATGTAAAGATTGCATAGGTAATGTAATAATTGCTACACCAATCTGCAAAAATTCGCCTTTATGTTACATAACGTCCTTAAAGTAACCAAACAGCGTAAACATGAGACTTTGCTCGCTTAATGTTTATGTGAGGGTATTGCAAAATATGTCCACATAATTATCTACAACGCCTTTTGACTCAATGACAGTTATATGGCTTAACCTTACAGAATAATGTGCTTTGTTAGTTGACGTATCTATTGTTACTTGTATAAGAGAATTTACGACAACAAATAAAACGATATAAATGATCTCATATAACGCGACTAACGCTTGCCTCAAGCAAATATTATGCTAAATTAGTTGTTATAATAGATTTGTTATAGAACGTCAGTATTGTCACTATTTGTCTTATTTATGAAAACCTTGTCATGCTGTCTGCTCTATTTCTTTACTCCTACTGAGTCATATATATGCCTAAAGTATCGTCGATTACCCGTGTACTAGAAATCATAGAGGCAGTGTCCTATGCTTCAAAACCGCTTTCTCCACTCGAGCTCTCACAAGAGTTAGATATCCCTAAACCGACCATTCATAGATTGATTCAAAACTTGGTTGATGATGGTTTTTTGACTGTTGATATTGGTGGCGGCATTATCCCTGGTAAGCGCGTACGCAACTTAAGCGTTGAACTATGGCAACAACGACTGTTCTTTAACGAGCGTCAGATGATTTTGCAAAAACTGGTTGATGAGCTAAAGGAAACGTGCGGTATTGGCATTCCCTATCATATGGATATGATCTATACCAACCGAGCTCAGACAACCTTGCCACTACAGATTTATCTTCCTGTCGGGGCAAAGTCACCTATGTGGTGTACCGCGACTGGCAAGCTCTATTTAAGCCAATTATCTACGACTAGCCGTATGAAAATCCTACAAGGGTTGCCATTAGATAAGTTCACTAAGAATACGATTACTGATATCGATGCATTAAATGCCGAGCTTGATCGCATTGCTGATACTGGTATCGGTATCGATAATGAGGAGTTTATCTCTGAGATGGTCGCAGTGGCTGTACCTATCTTGGATAAAAAGCAACGCTATCTGGCCTCACTCTACTTACATGCGCCCACCATACGCGTCTCATTAGATGATTTGCTGACGCACGTACCAAGACTGCAAGAAGCAGCACAAGACGTTCAGAGTCTCGTATATGATCTGCAAAGCTAATACTATCTATTAGCCATCAAAAAAGGTCTACGCTATGATTTTAGCGTAGACCTTTTCTTTTTAGCAAATGCATTCTCTTAATTAATGCCACCTACTAGTGATACGAAAAATTCTTAATATTAGTATGTTTAAGAATTGATATGTCTAAGAAGGTTACATTCAAAAGAGATATAGTTAAGAGAGTTATGCCTAAGACAATAATGAGACATCATGACGTCCGATAATACTAGAAAAGTCTTTGTCACCATTCTCTATAGCATGTGATGCGTATAGCTCTGTTGCTTTGGCACCCATTGGCGTGTCTACTTCAGTGTCTTGAGCTGTCTGCATCGCGAGGTTCAGATCTTTTTGCATCAATTTGCTCATAAAGCCCCCTTGATAGCCATTGCTAGAGGGCACATTTTCCATGACTTTTGGATAAGGATTATAAACTTCTAATGTCCAGTTACGCCCTGAGCTTTGTAGCATGATGTCTGATAGCACCTTAGGGTCTAAGCCGTTCTTGACGCCTAGATTAATCGCTTCTGCCGTGCCTGCCATCAGAATACCTAACAGCATATTGTTGCAGATTTTAGCCACTTGTCCTGCGCCGTGCTCGCCCGCATGAAAGATATTTTTGCCCATTACGGCAAGTATCGGCTCAGCCTTTGCAAAAGCATTATCGTCGCCACCGACGATAAAGGTCAAACTACCAGCAACTGCCCCGCCTGTGCCACCAGAGACTGGCGCATCTAAAAAGTCGATGCCAAGCTTACTTGCCGCCTCTGCTACTGTCCTTGCATCAGCTGCCGCAATCGTACTACTGTCAATAACAAGCGTGCCTTCTGGCAGCTCTGCTAGCAGACCATTAGACCCGCTATCACCTAAGTACACCGAATGTACGTGCTGACCTGCAGGTAACATACTAATCACAATTTGAGCATTACTTGCAGCATCTTTAGGACTGTCTGCTACGCTAGCCCCTGCTTGCTTCAAGCGCTTAGAAGCTGTATCAGATAAATCAAAAACAGATAGCGTGTAACCTGCCTTTAATAAGTTCTCTGCCATTGGCGCACCCATATTACCAAGCCCAATAAAGGCAATATTTGGTTTAGTGGTGTCATTGTTTATTGTACTTATATCCTTTGTACCCATCTCATCACTCCTTGATGATTTATAATGTAGCTATTGCTACATACTATTTAACAGTATTTATTAGTGAGTATTGCTTATTAATGAATGCTACTATCTTATGTCTTAGCACCCTTCTTTAGAACTTTATAAAATCGCTGATAGTCTTACGTTGTAGATCCCTTCTAGGCAACTAGCGGACATACTGACTACCCAAAGCGTCATTACCTAACCAATCGTCTAAAGGATGCTCACCTTTTGGATAAGGATTGACAAAGTGCTTATCGATATACGCTTGGCCTTCTATGCTTAGACAGTCTGCTAATGAGCGCGACCATTTAGGATTTCTATCTTTATCAATTAATAATGCCCGCACGCCTTCTTTAAAATCAGGATTAGCCGCGCAATGTACTGCGACATTGGTCTCTAAATACAGTACTTGTTCGATCGATAGGTCAGCGACTTTGTGATACAGCGCATAGGTTAACGCTGCTGTTACTGGGCAGCCATGGCGATAAGTGGCGACTGCGCGCTGCGTCCAGCTGTCTGCTGCAAAGTCTTGGTTTAGCTGTGCGAGCGCAGTATCGCTTTGTAGCAGCGCATCGATATCAGCCAGACCACCGCTATTCATCAGTTGCTGAATAGGCTGCCAGTATGTTGCAAGCTTACTATCAGGTAGTTCGGCTACTGGCAGCTCAGCAAGTAAACGGCTGACAATACTATGCGCACTATTGTTATGGCACTTATCTGCACTGCTAGTGTTATCGACTGCCTGCCAGTTGCTCTGTTTGAGACATTGGATAACAGCATCATAGTCATGGCTGGCAACAGCATACTCTGCCAGATTGGCCAATAGCGCATCGCTGCCATTGCACATCGCTCCAGTTAAACCCAAGAACAGCCCAGTCTTAGCAGGCATACGCTGCAAAAACCAACTGCCAGAAGCATCAGGGAACAGTCCAATAGAGACTTCAGGCATGGCAAAACGTGTGCGCTCAGTGACCAGACGATGACTACATCCTGCCATCAGTCCCATACCGCCGCCCATGATGATACCGTCACCCCAAAGTATCAGTGGCTTCGGATAAAAGTGCATTTGACGATAGAGACGGTACTCGTAACTAAAAAACTCAGTAGCATACGGGTTTGGTATTGGCGCATCAGTAGACATGCTGTCATAGAGCTTACGAATATCGCCGCCCGCACAGAACGCTTTATCCCCTGCACCTTTTAATACAAGCGCAACCACTTGCTCGTCCGCTTGCCACTGCTCTAACTGCGCTGAGAGCAATTGACACATATCAACGCTGAGTGCATTAAGCGATTTGGGTGTATTAAGTGTCATGATCCCAATCAAGTGCCCGCAATCTGTCGGTTCAGTATTGAACAATACAGAGGCCTCTTGCTCGGTATTGTTCGAAGAGTTTTGGGTATCGTCGGTAGCTGCTGTCATAAAAGTGACCTACAAAGTTAAAAAGTTAAATAATGTCATGAGTGTTATGACCCAAGCATTTTAAGCAATGCTTATTTGTTTTGCCAATTGGGTTTGCGTTTTTCTAAAAAGGCCTGTACCCCTTCGCGCTGATCGTTGGTATCAAACAACTTCACGAAAGCTTCACGCTCATGGATGAGGTTCTGCGCAGGCGGGGTGTCTCTAGCCGCTTGAATAAGTTTCTTGGAATAACTGACGGCGACGGGTGATTGCTTAGCGACTTTTTTTGCCAAGGCCTGAGCGACTGGTAAACCTTCACCTTTTGCAGCGACCTCTTCAACCAGGCCGATATGCAATGCCGTATCTGCATCGACCCGCTCACCGCACAGTATCATGCGCTTAGCCCAACCTTCCCCTACTAACATAGGTAGATTTTGCGTGCCGCCAGCACATGGCAATAATCCCACGCCCGTCTCTGGCAGTGCCATCTGGGCGTGCACTTCTGCGATACGGATATCACATGCGAGCGCACACTCTAGCCCGCCGCCCATCGCATAGCCATTGATGACAGCGATACTGACGCCACGATAGGTAGATAGCGCTTCAAATGCTTCACCAAATGCAATCGCCATACTTATTGCGCGGCCTTTATCTCCGTCTGAGAAGTTGTTTAAATCTGCACCAGCTGAGAAGAATTTTTCGCCATCTCCATGCACGATTAATGCGTAAACATCGTCGTTGGCATTGAGATCTGTGATGAGCTGCTTAAGTGCTTGCAGACTGTCCATCGTCCACGTATGTGCCGGTGGGTTATTCAACGTCAACGTTGCGGTATGGCCATCAATTGATAGCTGTAGATTTGTATAATCTGTCATAAAACATCCTTGTTTCAGTAAAACGAGATAAATTAGCGTAGCTGGTTTAGCCCTTCATCTTGTAGAACTTGACGTGAAATAATCACACGCATGATCTCATTGGTACCTTCCAGAATTTGATGGACACGTAAGTCTCGTACATGGCGCTCAAGCGGATACTCATTTAGATAACCATAGCCGCCGTGCAACTGCAGGGCCTCATTAGCAACATCGAAACAAAGATCTGTAGACAGACGTTTTGCCATTGCGCAGTAGGTAGACGCTTGTCCATCGTTGTTGTCAACTTTATCAGCTGCTAGATACAGCATTTGGCGTGCAGCGATGGTCTGGGTCAACATATCAGCAAGTTTAAACTGTACCGATTGTAAGCTAGCAATCGGGCTACCAAACTGGCTGCGCTCTTGCACATAACTGGTTGCGGTCTCTAACGCCGCTTGTGCCGTACCTACCGCACAAATACCGATATTAATACGACCACCATCCAGTCCTTTCATCGCGATACGAAAGCCTTGACCTTCCTCGCCTATTAAGTTCTCTACTGGAACTTTAACGTCTTTAAAACTGATTGTCCGTGTCGGCTGTGCTTTCCAGCCCATTTTGTGCTCGTTTTTGCCATATTCGATACCAGCACTATTGGCGTCTACAACGAACGCTGACACGCCTTTGGGCCCAGCGCTACCAGTACGTGCCATTACTACCAATACATCGGTTGAGCCTGCGCCAGAAATGAAGGTTTTTTCACCGTTTAGTACGTAATGCTCGCCTTGCTTCTCCGCTTTGGTACGTAAGGAAGCTGCATCAGACCCTGCATTTGGTTCTGTTAGGCAATAGCTGCCAAGCCACTCACCGCTGACCATATTGGGTAGATATTTTTTGCATAGCGTATCGCTACCATATTCACCAATCATCCATGCCGCCATATTATGAATACTCATATACGCTGCTACAGCCGTGTCGCCCCATGCAAGCTCTTCGAATACCATCGCTGAGTCCAGTCTTGGTAGGCCCAAGCCATCATATTCTGGATTGGTGTACAGTCCCAAAAAGCCAAGCTCACCAGATTTTTTGATTATATCTATTGGGAAATGCGAGTTACGATCCCATTCAGCAGCATTTGGCTTTAGCTCTTTTTGCGCAAACTGACGAGCCGTCTGGCGAAAGGCGACTTGGTCATCGGTCAATGAAAAATCCATAGGGTCATCCTTGTTCTTATAGATCAAATAGAGGGCTTAAATCTCGGATAAACGTTGATAAAAGCGCTAATAAAAAGGTTGTTCAGAGATTTTATAAGACATTAGCGCGACATGATAGCGGTATAACGATAATAAAATTGCGTTCAATATTACCGCAAGTCGCATTATCGTCATACCGAAAACACAAAATGTCATACTGATAAAACAATGAGCTGACGATTAAATTGAAATCGTTGTGTTGACACCGCGGCTTGCTTCATCATCAAACCAACGTGCCGTCACAGTCTTGGTCTGAGTATAGAACTGGACCGCTTGCTTACCATAAGGACCTAAGTCACCAAGCTTGCTGCCACGTGAGCCTGAGAAGGAGAACATTGGAAGTGGCACAGGGATTGGCAAGTTAATACCGATTTGACCAACTTGAATGTCTTGCTGGAATTTATGTGCAGCCGCCCCTGACTGAGTAAATATCGCCGTACCGTTGCCATGTGGATTGGCGTTCAGTAGTTCAATCGCTTCGTCCAAGCTATTAGCACGCATGATACATAGTACTGGGCCAAAGATTTCTTGTTGATAAATTTGCATATCACTTGTGACATTATCAAAGATAGTTGGGCCTACAAAGTTACCTTTCTCGAACCCTTCAACGGTAATCCCACGACCGTCAAGTATCAAGCTTGCGCCCTCTTCTACCCCAGTTCCAATCAAATGCTCAACACGGGCCTTTGCAGCAGGCGAAATCAGTGGGCCTAAATCCTTGTCATTTTTGCCAGCTGAGACGACCAAGCTTTCTGCTTTGGCTTTAATCTCATCAATCCATTCACCAGCTGCGCCTACTAGTACGACGACTGACAGTGCCATACAGCGTTGACCAGCGGCGCCAAATGCTGCGCCTGCTAGCTGATTGAGAGTTTGCTCTTTATTAGCATCAGGCAGGATAACACCATGGTTTTTTGCACCCATCATACATTGAGCACGCTTACCTGATTGGCTGGCACGCTCATAGACATGTTTACCAACGTTGGTAGAACCCACAAAAGAAACCGCTTTGATATCTGGATGGTCGCAGATAGCATCGACGGTTGCTTTACCACCATGTACCACATTCAGCACGCCTTCTGGTACGCCCGCTTCAATCGCTAGCTCAACTAAGCGCATAGTCACCATCGGATCTTGTTCAGACGGTTTTAGGATGAATGTATTACCCGTAGCAATCGCCATTGGGAACATCCATAGCGGAATCATCGCGGGGAAGTTAAATGGCGTAATACCAGCACAAACACCGAGTGGTTGCCAAATACTATAAGTATCAACGCCTGATGCGACGTTTTCTACAAAGTCGCCGATTTGCAAATTGGCGATACCAGCGGCATGCTCTACCACTTCTAAACCGCGGAACACATCACCGCGTGCATCAGCAATCGTCTTTCCTTGCTCTGCGGTCAAGATTTCTGCCAACTCATCCATATGATCACGAATCAGAGACTGATACTTTAAAAAGATACGCGCACGCGTGGTGATTGGCGTTTTGCGCCATGTCTCAAACGCAGTCTGTGCGGCTGCGACAGCTTGGTTAATCTCATCATTAGTAGTTTGTGGCACTTTGGCAATGACTTCTTGCGTCGCAGGATCAGTGATATCAATCCATTCGTCGGTGTTTGATTGTACGAACTGACCATTGATGAGCTGTTGAACGTGGTGCATAAGATATCCTTATCTTTTTTGCGAGACTACCGTGTGACGGCACCTAGATATTTATTAGAAAAATAAAAGCGATGAGTATCTGACTATAAAACATTATTAAAAACTAAATTTTAAAATGATTTATTTTGTATCGTTATTGACTATAACAATAAATCATTTTTACGGTCAAGCGCTTTATCAAACTTTTATATAAACGTATTTTTATAGACCCTATTTTGGTTGACTCATAAAATCAAAAAAGCCCATGATTGCTCATGAGCTTTTAGAAAATAAATCTATTTGCTATGTGAAATAACGATCATTGCTGACTTATAGATGATTGGCTTATAGATCGATACATTGGACCAATCAATAGTCCTTCATTGCTTGCTTGATCGCATCGATGGCTGAGGGGTTGTCAAGTGTTGACATATCTCCTGTTGGCTGGTCTTCCGCTAGCGCACGAATTGAGCGACGTAGGATTTTACCCGAGCGTGTCTTTGGCAATGCCTGCGGGAAATAAATAGCAGCGGGTCGAGCAATACCGCCCAAAGATTTGACAACAGCACCTATGACTTGTTGCTCGATACGAAAACGGTTTTCAGTGGTTTCAATTTGCGTTTGATCTTTTAGGACGCAGAACGCAATAGGCAACTCGCCTTTTAGCTCGTCTTGAATCCCTACCACAGCACACTCTGCCATCTCTGGATGCATACTGATGGCCTCTTCAATCTCTTGCGTGCCTATTCGATGACCTGCGACGTTTATCACGTCATCAGTACGACCTAAGATGTAGAAATACCCTTCTTCATCTGTCACTGCATAGTCCGAAGTTGAGTACTGCTGACCATCAAACAGACCAAAATAGCTGCTAATAAAGCGCTCGTCGTTACGCCATACCGTGGTGAGACAACCAGGCGGTAGTGGTGCTTTAATTGCAAGCAATCCTTTTTCGCCAGCCTGACAAGGATCGCCCGTTTCCTCGTTGATGACATGCGCTTCATAGCCATACATCGGGTAACCAGGTGACCCCTGCTTGTGCGGCTTATGATTGAACTTTGGCGTATGGCTGAGGATTGGCCACCCAGACTCTGTTTGCCAATAGTGATCTAAAATTGGCACGCCCAGATGCTGAGTCAACCAACTAGCCGTTGATTCATCAAGCGGCTCACCTGCCAAAAAGAACGACTTCACACTGGAAACGTCGTAACGCGTCATCCAGCTTTCGTCTTGTTTTTTGAGCATACGCACACCTGTGGGTGCGGTGAATAAAATATTAACTTTGTTAGCTTCAACGATACGCCACCAGATACCAGGGTTTGGCATATGCGGCAAGCCCTCATACATAATACTGGTCATACCCGCCAGTAACGGCGCATAGATCGTATAAGAATGCCCGACGGCCCAACCAATATCAGATATCGCCCAGAACGTCTCGCCAGCCTTGCCGTCATAGACATAATCTATCGACGTCGTCAGCGCGACTGCATGACCACCTGTATCGCGCTGCACCCCTTTCGGTGTGCCAGTAGTACCAGAAGTATAAAGCAAATAGGACGGGGTATTTGACTCGAGCCAAACTGGCTCTACGACTGCATTGGCCTCACAACTATGACGACGCTCGGTTGCATAATCAACATCGATCGCTTTGGTTTCAAATGGCAATATACCGCGATTGACCACCAGCACATGTTCTAGTTTGACAGTCGCTTGTTCGACGCCTTGATTGACTAGGTTTTTATAATTGACGACCTTACCACCGCGTAGCCCTGCATCTACGGTAATGACCATTTTGGCTTCGGCATCATCCATACGGATAGCCAAGTTATGGGCGGCAAACCCACCAAACACGACTGAATGGACGGCACCAATACGCGCACAAGCCAGCATGGCATAAGCCGCCTCTAATATCATCGGCATATAGATAATGACACGGTCACCCTTGCCAATACCGTGACGCTGTAGCACATCGGCAAAATAATTAACTTCTTTATATAAGTCATTATAAGTTAGGCGACGCTTGGTATAGTCTGTATAAAATTCAACGTTATTGCCGAGATCCTTAAACGAATCAACGACCGCTGGAAAGGTTTCTATCAATTCTTGATTAATCTCTGATGACACCCACACAAAAGCATCTTGCTCTGCCCGGTCTGCCAGATGACGATCGACACAATTATAACAAAGATTGGTCTCACCACCGACAAACCATTTGGCAAAAGGCAGATTGCTATCATCTAGAATTTGCTCAGGCTCTTTATGCCAATAGATACGCTTCGCCTGCTCAGCCCAAAACTGCTCTCGATCCGTAATAGACTCATGATAAATATCAGCAAAGTTTGGCGTGTCTGTCGTTTGGGTAGAAACTGGGGATTGAGAATGGTCGCTCATAGTAGCTGTCCTTAGCATAAACGAGAAATGAGGCAATAGTATTTTATGGTTAAGGCACTCAATAAGTTATAACAGTATTCACCTCGTGCAACGTACTGTCTACGTGCAACTAGCTAATACCAACTCTAAAATGCTTCAACTATAAAAAACCATGTCTTAATAAATACTGGTCATCCTTGCCAGAATTAAAAAACCGATACATATCGTATCGGTTTAAAATGTAGCAGAGCCTATCGGAAAGGTCAACTATTAAGCGTGTAATACGCACTACATTTTGACGAATACAAATATTTGAAAATCTAACTAATACTAATTAAATTTCAGTTTGATTGGCATACATCTCACGCATGACTTTTTTGTCATGTTTACCAACGGAAGTTTTTGGTAGCTCATCAACGAACTTAAACTGGCTTGGCACGCCATACTTAGGAATGATACCGCGCTCTACCGCTTTTTCTGCAATCGCTTTGATATCATCAGCACTGGTATCCTTAGCATCGGGCTTTAGCACCACCAAAGCTAATGGACGCTCGCCCCATTGCTTATCACGCACCCCAATCACAGACACATCAGCCACTGACGGATGCAATGATAAAATGGTCTCAATCTCTAGTGATGAAATCCACTCACCACCTGATTTGATCACATCCTTTAAGCGATCGGTGATTTTGATATAGCCATCAGGACGTATGTACGCAATATCTTGGGTATGCATATAGCCATTTTCCCACAGCTCTTTGCCAGCGTCGTCATTTTTAAGATAACTTTGGGTCAACCAAGGTGCACGCAATACCAGCTCGCCTGTATTGTCTGGTCCAGTTCCCACTGATTTGTTGCCTTCACCCCATACCTGAGCATCAACCATGAGTACAGGTTTACCTGTCATACAACGACGGGCAATATCCTCTTCTTCAGTCATTTCAGGCTCATCGAGACTAAAACCCGTTAAGCTAATAAGCGGGGCGGTCTCTGACATCCCATAGCCTGTGTAAACTTCAATACCTTGAGCCATCGCCGTTTTTGCTAGACCTTCGGTCAATCTTGAACCACCAATAATCATTTTTAGACCATTAAAGCTGGCATCGCGATCTTGTGCTTCTTTGAGTACCATTTGCAAAATCGTTGGTACACAATGGGTGATACTGACCTTTTCATTGACAATTAAGTCCATCAACGTATCAGGTGCATAGCGACCTGGATAGACTTGCTTTAGACCAACCATCGTTGCTGTAAACGGAAAACCCCATGCATGTACATGGAACATTGGCGTCATAGGCATATAAACATCACCATAGCTCACGCCTTGCTCATCAGGCAGCATACCCAAGGTTGCCGCTTCTGCTAGTGTATGTAGCACTAGCTGACGATGGCTAAAGAAAACCCCTTTTGGATCACCTGTCGTGCCTGACGTATAAAAAGTCGTCGCAATGGTATTTTCATCAAAATCCGGGAAATCAAATTCGCTATTGGCAGCTTCTAATAGCGCTTCATATTCGCCTGTGACACGGCTTTGATTGCTACCAAAGATACCTTCAGCAGTGACACCGTTGTCATCAAGCCAGATAATATGCTCGATACTTGAGTTCTCAAACTGATAGTCTTTCACCAATGGCGCAAACTCAGAGTTGAGCATGAGTACTTTGGGCTTGGCATGGTTGATGGTATAGAGGATTTTTTCAGGTGATAGACGAATATTGACGGTCTGCAAAACGTACTCTGACATTGGCACGGCAAAATAAGACTCAAGATAGCGATGACTGTCCCAATCCATCACAGCAACCACATCACCTGCATCAAGCTTTAAGTCTGCCAATACATTGGCCAAGCGATTGATACGCTCAAACAACTCTTTATAAGTCAGGCGCTTTTTGTCCGCATACACAATCTCTTGATCTTGCGATACCGTTTTTGCACGGCTTAATAGCTGCTTGACCAGTAATGGATAATCGTAGGCAGATGGTGCACTGTGGTAAATGTTTGACATAGATTTGACTTCCTTGTTTGTCGTACTTATAAGGGATAAATAACAATAATCAAGTTAATAGCAGCATAAAATCTACTGCGCTAACCATTTTAATTTTTATAATAATAGGGTCTGTTAAACATTCAAATGTGGTGCTGGCAGCCACTATTTTTTAGACAATATGCAGTGCAATTTTTGACGCCTAGTCATTCTAGGTTAGACAATTTCGCCATATATTGGCAAAAAATAGTACTGCCCTGAAAGGCTGATGCTAAAATCACCCCAAACGTTGTTGCAAGCCTAGCTAAGGTCTCGACATTATCGTCGGCTTGCGCCTCGTTTGGTGCGCCTTTAGCAATCAGCAGCCCTAATATTTGAATGTTCAACAGACCCTAACATCGTTATTGATAGTAAGAAAAAAGCGACGCCGTGTAAAGCGGTCTTACATTAAGTATCATAAGATAGCTAACTAAACATATGCTACATCAGACAGCCAATCACTTTTCCCGTACTGTGGTTTTAATCATCCCAAAACTGGCTATTAATAACGCCAGTACCTGCACAAACAATAACAACCATACGGTAAGAGACCACTGCCCTCGCGCATAAGCTATGCCACCCAGCCATGCCCCTAGCGTACCGCCTGTATAGTAGCCCATATAATATAGACCCGATGCCAATGAGCGACCCTTTTTCACATTGACCGCGATATAACTGATGGTCGCTGACTGCGTAATAAATACACCAGACGACATAATAGCCAGTCCTATAACCACCCCCCATAACGGCGTGACCAGAGTCAATAACACCCCAACCATAGATACGACGATAGCCACCCGTACTGTACGCGCTGAGCCAAACCGTCGTAGCAATGTCGTAGATAATGGCGTGATAATAACACCAAGCAAATATACTGCAAAAATATTGGCGAGCGCACCAGTACCAAGCTCATAAGGCTTATCTGCCAAATGTAAATTGATAAAAGTGAAGCAGCCTACAAGGGAGAACAGCACGCAAGCGCCAAGCAGACATGCTGTTACCACATAGCGATTGGTGACATGCTCACCCAGCGTCTGTATCGCTGAGCGAAAATTAGGATTGGCCACAAAGTGACGAGATGACGGTAGCATCTTGCCAACCCATATTGCCCCCAATAGCGTCATCGCCGTCATCACATAGTAGCCATGACGCCAGCCAATCAGCTCATGCAAATGCCCCAACAAGAACCGACCCATAAAGCCACCAAGCACGCATCCTGACACATAAAAGGACATCAGCTCAGTCATCGCCCGTCCCTCAAACTCCTCACCGATATAGGCAATTGTCACCACCGTAATACCCGGTACAGACAATCCTTGCATAAAACGCCAAATGCCGACCCATTCAATGCTCGAGCTCTGGGCAATAAGCGCTGTTGGTATCGCTAAAAACAATAAAGCGCCAACGATAAACGACTTGCGCCCGACCGCATCTGAGAGCATGCCTAGAAATGGTGACATAATGGCAATGGCTAACACAGTGGCACCAACGATCATGCCAGCCTGCACTTCGGTCGCAGCAAAGTCCACCATCATAACTGGTAGTACTGCCTGAATAGAATACACTTGCAAAAAAGCAAACATACCTATCAGGCCAATTGTGAGCTTCAATATCCACGACGTTGAATGATTGGAGGGAGCTGGTGGCACAGCTGTTATATCTTGGATCTGATCTTTAGAATTATTCACAGGGGATCTGACTATATTGGTTATACCATGACTGCAAATAATAACCGTCACTGGCGTGGATGATAGAGAGGAATAACGGTGATTTTGCTTATGCTAAATGTATAAGCAAAATCACCGTTATTAAACGATAAATGCTTATCATAATGACAAGCAAATTATGGTAGCACATTCACTAATATACTCAGGTTTAAAAGTGTTATTAACGCTTGATAGACTCTTTATTCGGGTTCAAGATTATCGTAGAAAAACTTGGCTAGGAATCACATTTCGACTTGAGACGGTGAAGACAGTTTTCGACTCACAAGGTCAAGATCAACATTACGTTTATTGCATATACAGGATAGTATGGTTAGATGCTATTAACGCACTTGCTACGTATTTAACTGCTTTAACGATTGATGACGTTGACAGTTAACAATCACTACCTACGTCTATTTTTTCTAACCTAGAGACGTGCACGACCACACAACCTTTTAAAACACAATTTACTATGATGAAAAATATGGTGCTTTCACAACTTATTATCGCTATGGTCTCATTGATTTTTTCCACAATGACTGTCGCAGAAGTGACAGTATCTGAGACAACTACTGAGACTGTCAACCCAGTCGTACCGGCATTTGAGTCTGTAGGATCATTAGCCTCAGTAGACTGTATAAAGGATGACGCTATCACTGCTACTGAGCTCACAAAAACACGTGATAACGGTCCGTTTTCTGTCAGTACCAAGCATGTGAGTCGCCAATCTGCCAATGGCTTCGGTGGCGGTACCATACATTATCCAACGGATGCGGCTAACTGTGGTCTGCTAGGTGGTATCGCGGTGGTATCAGGTTACGTTTCTTATGAGTCTTCTATCAAATGGTGGGGACCGCGTTTGGCCTCTTGGGGATTTGTCGTTATTACTATCAATACTAGCTCCATTTACGATAACCCAGATAGCCGTGCTGAGCAATTGAGCGCGGCTCTCGATCATCTCTTCGCGGATGAAACAGTGAGTCATATAATCGATCCAAATCGTTTGGGCGCGATTGGTTGGTCAATGGGCGGCGGCGGTGCGCTACGATTGGCAACTGAGCGCAGTACGGTGCAAGCCATCATTGCACAAACGCCTTATCACGATACGAGCTATGGCGCGATGGATACGCCTGCTCTATTCATCGCTTGTGAAAACGACCGTATCGCCCCGAATAAAAAATATACCAATACCTTTTATCAAAAAGCTGACGGTCCAAAAATGAAGGTCGAGATTAAAAACGGCAGTCATTTCTGTGCCAGCCATCGTTTTAACGAGAAACTATTAAGTAAGCCTGCTATCGCATGGATGCAGCATTATATTAACGGCGATACCCGTTTCGATAAATTCTTATGTGGCAATGAAAGCTACAATGATGATCCTCGTATCTCAGCCTATGATTACGAAGACTGTTTATAAGCTATTTTCAACCTACTTACAAAAGGGAGAACAGCTTTCACTGCTGATGATGACATTTGAATAACAACTCTTTTTTATTTTTACACATTTACATTGCTTCTATCTTTTTTCTTACAGACTTTACTGCCATAAAAATTAATAATCATATAGTCAATCCTCTATAAATTGGATACGGTGTCAGACCCGCTTAGTCTACAATTTTTAGTACTTTCACTCGCCTTCCTTGTATTCAAATTATATTGAACCGACTATACGTGCTACAAACAAGTAAAACGATTGAATAAATGAACGATTAAGGAGCAATGTTGATGACTGATGAAATGTATGATTTGGGTGCAGGTTTCTGGAGTATTCGAGGCTCATTTATTAAAAATGGCATACTTGATATTGGGGTTCAATGTGCGCTCATAAGACTATCATCAGGACGGTTTATCTTTTTAGATAGCTATACATTAACTGGCGATGTGCGTCAGCAAGTCATGGCATTGACCAATGACGGTCAAAATGTCGAAGCTGTCCTCAATGTTCATCCGTTTCATACAGTACACTGTGCTCGAATGGCCAAAGACTTTCCGCAAGCCACATTCTATGGCAGTAGCCGACATCCAGAGCAAGTACCTGAAATCAATTGGGAAGATGATTTGGTCGAAAGCGATGCCATTGCTGCACGCTACCCTGAAATCAAAATCTCTATACCTCAAGGCATTCATTACATCTCACCTGACGAGACAGTTCATGCCAGCTCCTTATTGGTTTATCATCCTGCTAGCCAGAGCATTTATGTCGATGATACCTTTGAGATACCCCCTTCCAAGTTAATAAATGCCGTGCAGCCTACCCTGGGCTTACACCCTACTACCAAAAAGGCACTCAAAGATGAGCCAAATGCAGCTAAGCACTATTGTGATTGGGCTGTAGAGCTGGCACACGAGTGGCGTGATGGTCGTCATTTTTGCGGTGCGCACTCGGGATTGGTTATATTTGAAAAAGGTCAATTTGAGACAGCACTTATATCAGCGATTGATTTGGCTCGCCCTGAGCTTGAGAAAGTATAAAAGCACGAACCTCTAGAAAACATATTATTAAAAAAACTCGAAAGATGAAGCTTACAGTGAAAAAGTAGCTTTGTTTTATTTACATACTTTATTTAATTCTTAGATTAACACATGAAGTGCAATATCAAAGAGCAGGTGAAAAAGAGGCCTAGATGCGCTAGCATCAAAGTCTTTATCCACCGACCAAAGTGAGATTGCAACCATGAACTATACGCATCTAAGCCTAGGGGAACGATACCAGATTTATGCCCTTATAGGGGCAGAACATAGTATT
>Ga0208015_1000327_pt1 | contig 28484 bp, 35 predicted proteins | sample 26BtaG_FD_184101 | JGI IMG/M metagenome (GOLD analysis project Ga0208015, IMG submission 184101) | Marine viral communities from Cariaco Basin, Caribbean Sea - 26B_WHOI_OMZ_CsCl (SPAdes) (version 2) | ecosystem: Environmental > Aquatic > Marine > Oceanic | place: Caribbean Sea: Cariaco Basin...
TGCAAAAACAAAGTTGAAATCTATAACGAGTGGCGCGGGGTTGTTAAGGTTGAAATTAAAGCAGTTGAGGAATGGAACAAGTTAATAAAAAATGAGGTTTAATATATTTATGAAGACAAAATTTGAAGATATAATAGCAAACATTCCCCAAAAACCGCACTTCCCAGAAAAAATCTCAAAAACATCAAATCTAATTCTTTATAGGGGCGATTCGATAGAACTTATGAAATCAATACCAGAGAATAGCATAGATTTGATTTTTGCAGACCCACCATACTTTCTGTCCAATGGAGGGATAACTTGCCATGCTGGTAAAATGGTATCAGTAAATAAAGGTAAATGGGACAAGTCAAAAGGTGCAGAAGTAAATCATGAGTTTAATTTAAGCTGGCTTAAAGAATGTCAAAGAATATTAACTAATGAAGGTTCTATATGGGTATCTGGCACAGCTCATATTATCCATTCAATTGGTTACGCAATGCAGCAACTCAATTTTAAATTATTAAACGATGTTGTATGGTTTAAAATAAACCCACCACCTAATCTTGCTTGTAGGTATTTTACGCATTCAACGGAAACCATAATATGGGCAGCAAAGTCTCCCAAAAGCAAGCACAAGTTTAATTATAAGGAGATGAAAGCTGTTACAGGAAAGCAAATGAAGAATGTTTGGGAAGATTTATATTGGTCTATAACATCACCTAAAAAGCATGAAAAAGAATTTGGAAAACATCCTACTCAAAAACCCCTTGAGTTACTCGATAGAATTATTAGGTCTGCATCTAACGAAAACGATATAGTGTTAGACCCGTTTAATGGACACGGGACAACAGGTATCGCTGCTCATAAGCTCGGAAGAAGATATATCGGTATAGATATGGAAGAGAAATATTTAGATGTAACAATTGAGAGGTATGAAAAAGAATCAAAAGAAAAAAACTCGTGTGCTATGGTAAGCACAAAATATTAGATGCTATTTATGAAATGGATTACGATGATTATTGCAGACTCCCCACGATCACTCAAATGCAACGAAAGGAAGCATGGGAATTAGGAAGAATAATAAGAAACAGAATTTTCTTTTACGAACTTAGATATGACTAAACCAATTATCCGAGTTGATAATAGGAATAATTTACATGACATTATTGAAAAACACAAAGAAGAAGCTAAGTCAGTTACGAAAAGGCCATGCAAGACTTGTGGAAAGCCTTGCGGAAAAAAGGTATACTTTACGTGGTTATACGGGAAGCGCGTAGCGCATAATCCAAAATGCAGAATGTTAAAGAAAAGGTAAGCGTCATAATCCCGGTTTATAATGAGGAACAGACGATTGCCCGAAACATAGAAAAAATAAAAGAAAATCTCGATGCTATAAGCGATAACCGGGAATTTGAAATTATTGTTGTGGATGATGGATCAACGGATGATACACTTCAAGCGGTTGAATGGATGCAGTATTCTTTAGCAGAAATTGAATGGACACTTTTTAACAATGGTAAAGGAGCAGCATTTTTAAAGGGATGCGAAAAAGTAACGGGAGATTATGTCGTACTCATGGATAGCGATATGCAGATAGATATACATGATCTTGAAAGTTTTTTCAGGATCAGCCTGCTTTACAATGCTCCGGTTGTCATAGGTAATAAAAGACATCATTATAGCTATACTCATTATTCCTTAGTGCGCCGCATAATCAGCCGGGGATATAATTTTATGTGCCGCATGATGTTCGGTTTTAATCTACGCGATACCCAATGTGGGATGAAATTATTCAAACGGTCAGCATTGGACAAAATCAAAGACAAGTTGATGGTCAAAAGGTTTGCCTTTGATTTGGAACTCATTGTGGCATTTAGGGAAAACGACATTAGGATAGCGACAGCCCCGGTGCGTGTAGAGAAGCAAAAAGGATCGGGTAGCGTTAATATCCGCAACATAATTGATACAGCCCGTGATACACTTGCGGTATGGTTGAGAAAAAAGAGGGGGTGGTATAGATGCAAGCCTTAATATCGTTGTTATTCGTTCTTGCGCTTTTGTTCTATTCGATATGGCTATTCTTCTTTCCGATTATGATTATCAATCGGTTGAATAAAATGATTATATTGATGGAGAAAAAATAATGACAGGAAAAAAAGTTATCATAGCTTGGCCGCCGCTTAAAGACCCAAAGGGATATGCGACAGTAAGTCAAAATAGGCAATTCCAATGGTTTAAAGACCCTTTTTTTGCATATCCTATAATTCCGGCGCTTGCCTCAACAATGCTTGGCATGGCTGCGCAGGCAATTACATGGGTTGATGCTATAGCAGGAGAATTAAATGAAGTGGAATTTAGCCGTTTCTTGGTGCAGGTATCTCCGGATTATGTAATATTCGAAAGTCCGACACCTCTCATAAAGCGATATTGGGAAATTATAAACGGTATCAAGCAACATATGCCACAGGTCAAGATTATACTTTGTGGTGATCATGTAACAGCGCTACCGGAAGAAAGCAAAAAAAATTGTAAGGCCGATCATATTGTTCAGGGTGGTGATTGGCATTATAAGGTATTTGAAATTATAACCGGAAAATCTTGGCCGAAAGATCAAGCATTGCCGCTTATCAATCGTACTGCTTCTCAATGGTGGTTGTATGCTTATAAAAACGGAAACTTTAAATATTTGCCCGGTACATACATAATGAGCGCTATGGATTGTTGGCATCGCAAATGCACTTTCTGCTCATGGGCTCAATATCATAAAAATTATTATGTCCGAGCAGCACAAGATGTTCTCAATGAAATACATATACTTGTTGAGGCAGGCTTTAAAGAAATATTTGATGATAGCGGTACCCTGCCTGTTGGTGAATGGTTGAAAGAGTTGTGCACCGGCCTTATCGCACAGGAATATTATAAACATGTTGATTTTGGATGTAACATGCGATTCGGAGCTTTAAATCCTGATGATTTTGCCATGATGAAAAAAGCAGGTTTTCGTATGATATTATGGGGATTGGAAAGCGTTAATCAATCTACTCTTAATAAATTAGGCAAAGGTTACAATATAAAAGATGTTTCATATGATTTAAAAATGGCCCGGGATGCCGGTTTAAAATCTCATCTTACCGTTATGTTTGGTTATCCGTGGGAAACTTACGAAGATGCCCGGCGCACATATGACATGGTTAAATATTGGTTACGCAAGGGATATGCTGATAGTGCGCAAGCCACTATATGCATACCATATCCCGGCACGCCATTATGGAAGGAAGCAAAAGAAAGAGGCGATATTATTACTGAAAAATGGGAAGATTATGATATGACTAAACCAGTGATGCGCATACCATTTAGTGATGAAAAATTATTTGCTTTGCAACGCGGCATTTACAATATGGCTTTTCATCCGGAATTTATTTTGCGTAAACTGTTAAGTATTCGTAGCATTGATGATCTAAAATATTACGTGCGCATAGGGCGTAAGGTATATGACAGATTTGGACAGTATCACGACTTAGGAAAGGTGAGCATAGACAATGTATGAAAAAAATAAAGAAGGTTCTCTCGACGATACTTTAGTAAAAGCAGAAAGAAAAAATCAAGCTAAAAAGATGCTTGATGAAGTTGATGAATTTATTTTAATTGTAAGATCGAAAAATGTGGATGGGCGCATGGGCACTGTAGCTTATCTTGTAAATAAAAATATTCAGATTTTTATTAAAGCTCTTAAAACTCAAATTCAACATTTGGTAGGGCTGATATGAAAAAGATAATTGTAGCATTGCTTATACTCGGTTTTATTTGCTGCATACCTTATTGGTGGTATTGCACAAATAATTTTTTACAAATCAAAGTAGTTGTAATGTCATTTATTTTGAGTGGTTTTATAACAGGAATTATAGGGGTTTTGGGAGGCTTTAACTATCATGGTTAGCGTAATAATACCAAGCCATCCCGGGGCCCCCGTGGAACGCTGCGTTGAAAGTGTCAAGCGATCAACATATAAAGATATTGAAATCATTGTCGTTGACGAAGGACTTGAACGTAGCCGGCAACGCAACATAGGCATTGATCGAGCCAAAGGTGAGTACCTTTTATTTCTTGATAGTGATATGACAATTTCCTATTATTTGATAGAACATTGTGTTGCAATATGTGAAAATCCATGTCGATGGACAAGTGAATTGGCGTTCATATATTATGATGCAAATGAAAATGATGCAATATATATTCCTGAATTAATAATGACATCCGGATGGTTTGGTAAATTACGCCAGTGGGAGCGTAAATTTTACAATGGAACTGCAATTGATTGCGTACGTTTTATACGTGCAAATTGCTGCCCAAGATTTGATGAAACAATGTCAGGCCCGGAAGATAGCGATTGGGATAGACGCATTAAAGGCAAAAAGGGAATAGCGGGTCATTGCTCATACCATTATGATGATATAGGAATAATTGATTACTTTAAAAAGAAAGCGTATTACTCAAAAAGCATGGCACGTTTCAAAGAGAAGTGGCCAAATGATAAAATACTTAATTTTAAATGGCGATGTTGGACAGTATTTGTGGAGGATGGGAAATGGAAATCTCTATTAAAGCGACCTCATTATGCAATAGCAATGTTCGTTATGATATTTCTACGAGGGATAATTTATCTATGCGCAAAAAAATCTTAATCATAACACCATTTAATCCGGATGGAGTTGGCGGCGCTGAAACATTTGCGCGCAATATGATAAAAGAGGCATCAATCAATTTTAATGTTACAGTGATCACATTGCCGCCGGTTACCGGATGGGATAACACCAGTATGCGGCGTGGCATTTTGATTGGTTTTAAATTGTTTTTTAAAGCAATATGTTTAAAAAACCGAGAATATGACGCTATACATTGTTTTGGTGTGATAGCTACAGGCGTTGGCGTTATGTTGAAAGCATTATCAAGTGCCAAAATAATCTCCACTATCCTTGCTATATATGAATTTGAAAAATATCCTTACTGGAAACGTGCAATCATAAGTTGGATATTCCGGCGTATAGACAAAGTATTTGTAGAAGATAATATTGAACGACGGGATATGGAAAAAGGATTAAACATTCCATCACATAAGGTAATAAATTTTATGCATTGGGTTGATCTCGATAGATTTTATCCTGCAAGAACTCCTATAAAAAAAGATAGATTCAATGTACTATTCATAGGCCGGCCTATACATAAAAAAGGTAAGCATGTGATTGAACAGGCAGAATATCTTCTTAAAAAAGATTTTGATATAAATTTTTTCTATGTTGAAAGTCTACCATATGATCAACTCCCTGCATGTTATCAAATGGCTGATATTTTTGTTATCCCTTCACTGTATCAGGAAGGCGTTACCTTTGTAGTATTGGAAGCGGCCGCATCAGGATGCGCCATTATCTCAAGCAACAATGGTTCGCTTACGGAACTGGTATCACCATTTGGCATAGTTATAGAACCAACAGCCGAAAATTTTAAATGGAAGATAATTAAACTGTATCGGAAACGCAGCCGGTTAAAGCAAAATAAGCAACGCGCATACGATTATGCGCGGAAATATTTTAGCCGGAAAAATGCAGAGGTATTTTTAAAAGAATATTAAAAGGAAATAAATGAGATACGCATTCGTAGTAGCCGAGGACATTAATCTTGGTGCCGGATATATCATAGCGCACCTAAAGGAGCAAGGACATGAAGTTAAACTTTTCTTCGATCCAATTCAATGCAATAGGGGATATTCACGTAACAAAAAGCTCGCGCGGATATTTAATATCGAAAAGTCAATTTTACGACAGATCAAGCGGTTTGATCCACACAGTTGTTTGTTTTCGTCCGTTACCGCAAGCTACCAATGGGCGCTCAACTTCGCTGAAAAAGTTAAAAAAGAGGTGGGTTGCAAGATCATTTTTGGCGGCATTCATGCGACGCTTGTTCCGGAAGAAGCAAGGAAGCATACCTTTATTGATGAAGTGGTTATTGGTGATGGCTTGGCTTACTTTGGTGGGAGCAAATTTGACCCTGATAGCCTGTGGCCTGAAAGGGAGAGCTTTTTAAAACAATTACCGCCGATCCACAGAAAGTATCAGCTTTTTATGACATCGTTTGGATGTCCTTTTAATTGCAGTTTTTGTGGCAACGAACAATTACGCAAAGCAAAACAGTTTAAATATATCAGACGTAGCCGGGAAGGATGCATCAATGAATTAAAGCATTTAAAAGAAAGGGGAATGAAACATGTCTTGTTTGTTGATGATATTTTTACCTGCGATCGCGATTGGCTGCTTAATTTTTTGCCTGCTTATAAGCGTGGAATTAGCTTGCCTTTTGCAGCGTTTGGTCATGTTAAGTACCTTGATGAACGAATTGTCGAGGAACTTGCAAAAAGCGGCTGTAGAACTTTATGGCTCGGAATACAAAGTGGGGATGAACGACTTAGGAAGCAAATCCTCAACCGGCACGAAACCAACAAAGAAATAATAAATGCTTGTAAATTAATAAAAAAATACAAAATCAAACTCATGGTTGATCATATTTTTGGCATACCAATGGAAAGCGAAATGTCGCAAGAGATAAGTTATGCACTCTATCAGGAAATCCAACCTGATGTAATTAATTGCTATGAGTTGGTTTATTTCCCAAAGGCAAAAATTATAGAACATGCATTGAAAGCAGGCAATCTTACTCCCGATGATGTTTTAAAAATTAACCGGGGCGAAGGCATAACATATCAAGTGGGAAATAAAAACCGTAAATTTTATGATGAATACGCAAAAGGGTTTATTGCTTTGCCTGTAGGTGGTCTTGTAGCTGAATTATTACCTGTTCCCATATTAAAACTGATTGCTCATTGCCGAGCCGGTAGAGGCTTTATAGCAGGTGCAATGATACAGAATGAATTGTGGTTTGGGTGGAGGGCGTTATGCTCAAAACTTTTTTAGCAAACACATTTGTAAAATGGTTTAAGCGGCTTGGCTTTGCCGGGGCTCTGCGTTGGCGTATACTTTATTGGATATACAAAATATGGCCCGGGCTACATATACGCGATGCTGAATGGGATTGGGTGTTGAATTATTTGCCGAAGCTGAATAAATGGCAACATGTATCCATCCTTGTTGTGGGTTGCACATCTTCTCTTTTTGTATACGAATTAGTCAGGCGTGGGTATGAAGTGGATGGGATAGATATACGTCCGTATCAAGAAAAACCCAAAGGATTTTGCTATATTTCAGGGGATATTACTAATTTAAAAACATCAAAAATATATAATTTTATTGTATGCATTTCTGTTTTAGAACATATCAAACAAGAGTTACAGGACAAAGCAGCAAAAAATATGGTAGAAATATTAATAGAGGGCGGTCGTTTACTTATAACTATACCTACAAAGGAATATGCTCAAGGCCATCCTTGGAGTGGATTCGATTTTAATTCCATAGATTTTGATAATTTTAGATGGCAGATACTCGAATATACAGAACGAAAAGGTCAAATGTGTTTAGCCATAGGTAAAAAATAATATGGATTTCACGCATAAATTTTATAAAAATAGGATCAGCGCGCCACTTGTAAAATCATTAAAACGACATAGAATAACACCAAATCAGATAACCATATTTAATTTCTTTTTTACAGCCATTCTTGGATGTTATTTTTTTTCGCGTGGCACTTGGATTGGTAACATATTTGCATTGGGCGTGTGCAGCGTAAACGTAATACTTGATTATGTTGATGGAGATTTGGCACGTCAGACAAAATCTCAAACTGTTAGCATGTGGTTCGATCCCGTAGGCGATATTATATTGCAGAATATTATAATGGCCGGAATAGCAATCGGAGCATATAGTCAAATTGGCATCGAACTTATTTTGATTTATTTTATATCGAATAGTGGGTTAAATCTTATAAGCATCTATTACAATAATACGTTTGGATTTGATAGTTATAAGGGCAGTTCTTTATTCCGGAAATACATGGAAACAAAGCCTACGTATTTGAATAGATTTTTAAAAAATTTGATTGATCCAACCTCAAGTGCTCTTGGTATATTCTTTTTTACAATCAGATATTGGATTGCGATTGGAGCGTTGCGCGGCAATTTGGCCGGCCCTTTCATTATAATCGCTTATTTGACATTGTTTAGATGGATTTCAATGTTAATCTTATATGGCTTGCATCTTCAAAAATATAAAAAACTATGGGTCTTGCAGGCACTTGCTATTATTGATGAGGATAGGGAAGAATTTTACAAGGTAAGGGGTGCCAAATGAAAGTAGGATATTGCTATGCAGTATGCGACCCATTGCATAATGGCCATATAGAATATTTTAAACGTAGCAAAATTTATTGTGATATATTAATTTGCGGAATATTAAAGGATGAAGCACTTACAATCAAACCGAAACCCATCATTCCTTTTGAGCAACGATACAGAATTGTTGAATCTATTAAATACATTGATCTCGTTGTTCCGCAAGAAGAACAAAGCCCTTTTAAAAATTTAATGAGATATGGAATAGATATATTATTTGAAAGCGAAACTCATAAAGATTTCAATGAGGATGCAATCAAGCACATGGATTTTATGTCAAAAAGGATAATTTATACAGGTCTATACGAAGGTCAAAGCAGCACCAAAATAAAGGAAAAAATTATTGATACTCATAATAGCTAATGCAAGACGTAAAGGTGGTCTTTCGGGAAGTGATAATATTTATGAAGCGTTTGCAAAATATTGGCAAATGCCCATTGATGCAAAAATTGTACATGGTACTTATGCTGAAAAAATATGCAAAATAATAGACAACTATATTGTTGGAACGCAATCAATGATGGGTATTGATTTTAAACCGTTCTGGGTGTGCTATATATGGCGCACTATTAAGGCGTGTTGGATAGCGCTTCGGTTTAAAATGGGTGGTGTTGAATTTGTTTATAGCGCAAGCGATTTTCTTATGGATGTTTTGCCATGTTTTATTTATAAATTAAAGGGTGCAAGATGGGTAGCCGGCTATTACATGCAAGCACCAAAAGGTAAATGGCTTTACCGGTTATCACAGATCATATCCGAATTTTTTATACATGATCATGCAAGCGTAGTATGTATGACCAATGAGAGCCTTTTTCCTATATTCCCAAAAAAGAAAAGGATAGCTGTGCATGGCGGCATTAATTTAAGCTGCGCAGGGGTAAGTGATAAGCCAAAGTTATATGATGCGGTATTTGTAGGCCGGCTACATTATACCAAAGGAATTGATAAGCTAATGACCATATGGGATTGCGTTCATCTTAAGCGCCCGGAAGCAAAATTGGCCATTATAGGCGATGGAGATAGTGAGGCTGATAAAGTTTGGGAGTGGGCTAATGGTCGAAAAGATATAAAAATGTTTGGCTATCGGGGGCGAGAGCGTTTTGAAATTTATAAACGCAGCAAAATGGTGCTCTATCCTGTGCCGGAAGAATATAGTCATTTCAGTATGGCACCAGTTGAGGCAATGGCATGTGGGTGTCCGATGGTGGCATTTGATATTCCTGTTATGAAATATATAATGCCGTGGGGAACATTATTAACTTCTAACATCTATGTTTTTATTAACCATATACTTTTTTTATTACGCGATGATTATTATAAAACAGTTTCTAAAAGTGCAACCAAATGGGCCCAATCATGGGATTGGTCAAAGCGTGCTCCAAAAATTTTAAATGAAATAAGGGGGTATTTGAAATGAGAATCCTTGTAACCGGGGCAGATGGAATGCTTGGAGAAGCTATTAGAGAAATTTTTAAAGATGAAACTCTTTTTTTGACGGATAAAGATACACTGGACGTAAGCAATTTTGATGCGGTAAGAGGCTACATAACTCTGTTGCCCGAAAAACCTGATTACATTTTTCATCTTGCAGCCGAAACGGACTTAGAATGGTGTCAAAAAAATCCTGCACAAGCGTATTACGTGAATAGTTTTGGCACTTCCAATGTATCACTTTTGGCATTCAGATTTGACATTCCTATTGTATATATGTCAACTGCCGGCGTATTTCATGGAAATAAAGTTACGTATTTTGAAGATGATAAAACAAACGCCGTAAACCATTACGGCAGAAGCAAATCTCTTGGTGAAGCATTTGTATCTATGTTACCAAAGCATTACATTTTTCGCATGTCTTGGGCTATGGGTGGCGGCCCCGGGGTAGATATAAAATTTGTAGAAAAAATCCGAAATCAAATCAAACGCGTAGAAAGAGCAGGCACCCCATTGCACGTTGTTAATGATAAATTTGGATCACCCACTTACACACGTGATGTAGCTAAAACTATAAAAGGCTATCTTGAAAATAAAGTGCCTTACGGAATATACCACTTGGCCGGCGAAGGTAGAGCATCGCGTTTTGATGTAGCTTATGTTATAGCCAAGCACTTTGATTTCAATGGAGATATAAAATCAGTACAAAGCACATTTTTTAAAGATAAATTCCCATGTCCGCGCGCTATATACGAGGTCTTGGGAACAAAGAAGAAAGAAAAAGGTTATGCAATGAGGCCGTGGCGCGAAAGTTTAGAAGAATATTTAAGGGTTTACTATGTATGATTTTCTTACAATAGAAAATGTTTTATTGATAACCGCACTCGTTTGGCATTATGCTCTTTTTTGCGGATTTGTGTCAGATGATCATGCTGTTATAGAACATCGTAAGGACATCATACCTGATGCTGAAAAACAAAAACGCAAAGAAAATTATTGGATAAAGGTTTTTAATGATGGTGTGATCATGTATTATCTCAATAAAGTCTTGCGAAAAATAACCGGGCGTGCCGCATTTGGTTGGCACCTATTCAGTGTCTTGCTGCATATTTGCAATACATATTTATTCTATATGGTAGCATGCGGATTGCTTGATGAAAAAGTAGCCCTTTGCGCAACACTTATTTGGGCGGTGCATCCTATGCACAATCAAATAGTCGTGTGGTGCAGTGGCAGGCCATATGGTATAGCGACAGCGATAGCCTTGATTATTGTGCTTAACTGGCATAATCCATTAATAACGATACCATTGCTTGCTCTTGGAATTGTTACAAATATGTCTATAGGATTTCTGCCCATAATACTTAAAGTAATGCACCCGGGAACATGGCAGGGTAATGCTTATATAATATTGCTTATAGCCTTAATTCCTTTTGTCTTATGGAAATTCGGCAGGCGATTTGGGAAGGGTGCGCTTGTGCTCGATCGTAAAAATTTCAGATTTAAAATAAAACGTTTCAATAATATTGTCAGGGTTTACGTATATTACATACTATCAATTTTATTTCCTGTGAAAATGGGATGGTACCATGAGGGCGGTTTTCGGTATAACCACAATTGGGATAAATTTAACATATGGGCAATGGGGGGTTATGCGGCCGTATTCGCTTTGGCCCGGCACAATATAGGTGGGGTGTGGTTTATCTTGGGGATGCTGCCGAATATGAATCTGTTTGTAACAAATTCATACCTCCAAGATAGATATGTATATTTCGGTAGTATAGGATTAGCACTCCTTGCCGCACCTTATCTGTATCAATATCCCGTACTGTTAATAGCGTTAACCGCTATTTATGGATCAAAGGCATATTCGTATACAAGGCAAATGGTTAATGATGAAAAATTATATCGAGAGAATTGGCGCAATCACCCGGGAAGCGATTATGCAATAAACAATCTTGGTTTCTTTTTGATACAGCAGCGCAGATACGATGAAGCCCGGGCCATCATACAGCGTGGGCTTGCCATAGATCGTGCCAATAAATTACTTTGGTATAATCTTGGTATTACATGGGCCGCAACAGGACACTTAGGAACACAGGAAGGAAAATATCGTTTCCTTCGTGCTATGGATTGTTGGAAAATGGCCCTTAATATAGAACCGCGTTGGCAAAAACCATATGAAGATTTAAAAAAGATAGCGAACTATCTCATTGCGAACAAGGTTATAACTCTTAAAAAAGATGAAGCAGCACCGGGAATGGTAGCAATTGATATGCCGGGGATTGGAGATAAGAAATGAAAAAATGTACTGAATGCGATAAATTTAAAGATGATAGATGTCATGAAAATTTTAGAGAAAATACAGACACTATATGCATGTTGCGTGTATTGGTGTGGAATGTTAATTTTATAGCGGCAAATTTGATGAAGAATAGAGAAATGTCAAAAAGAGTCGAAACTTATTTGGGCGGTGCATCCTATGCACAATCAAATAGTCGTGTGGTGCAGTGGCAGGCCATATGGTATAGCGACAGCGATAGCCTTGATTATTGTGCTTAACTGGCATAATCCATTAATAACGATACCATAATTTTTTGAAAAAAGCAGAGGATGATATGGAATCCGGAGAGGAATGGAAAAAAAATTGATACTTATTTCTGCGGGCGATGCAATCACAGCAAAATTAATAAAGGAGGCCGGTTTTGACGGAATATGGATTAGTGGGTTTGAGGCTTCTGCTCGTCTTGGTCTTTCTGATAACGGGAGTATTACTCTTACTGAAATGGTCGCCATCGCCAAAACGATTTGCGATGCTGTGGACTTGCCTGTGTATGTTGACGTGGATACTGGTTATGGTAATTTTAAACGCACGGTAAAAGAATTCGAAAAAATAGGTGTAGCCGGTATATGCGTTGAGGACAATTTGCCGAATAAGGAAAATTCTCTTTGGGGCGGCCCGAATGTAATAATGCCTATGAAAAATTTTATCGAAAAAATTGATATACCCCATAGGTTAACGATTATTGCTCGTACAGAGGCATTGATCCGGGGTTACGGTATGACAGAAGCGATACAGCGTGCAGTTAATTATGCTAAAGTTGCAGACATGATATTGGTGCACACCAGGGCTAAAGATGAAAAAGAGGCATTTGCCATAGCAAGACAAAAAAATAAAATAGGCAAACCATTAGTCATTGTGCCGACTAAATTCCCACAAACAACTAACTTGATTTTAGAAGATATGGGTTACGATATGATCATTTGGGCAAATCAAACCGAACGCGTTAAGATACGCGCAATACGTATAGCGCTTGAAAGTTTAAAAATGTCAGATTGCGCAAAACATATAGAACAGAATTTATCAGCCACGCTTGATGATATGAAAAACTTAACACCCGATGAGTTGGGTAACAAAAATTTAGGATATGGTGGATTTAAAAATGCATGATTTTGCAATAGGCATACCCTATAGCGGATGCGAATATAAAAGCATATTGCCTTGTACTCGAGAAGATGAGGCTGTCGCAATAGCAGCCGGTGCCGCCATAACCGGTAAAAGACCTTTTGTATTTATGCAGAATTCAGGGCTTGGGCATTGCGTAGATATTATTACAAGCCTACTCAAGCCATATGATATAAAAATTAATTTTGCTATTCATCATAGATTTCAACCTGAACACCATAGATTTATGGGTGAGATTGACCATGGTTTAATAGGATTACTTGGAATATGAAACGAATCGAAGCTATCCAAAGAATAATGGAATTCGCAAAAGATAGTGCCGTAATATCTTCTTGCGGCATGATCTCTCGGGAAGTATATCAGGTCTGCGACCGGCCCCTCAATTTTTATATGATGGGTTCGATGGGTTGCGAATTAGGGTTTGGTATAGGCATAGCAATGAACAGGCCGGATTTAAAGGTTATCGTGATAAGCGGTGATGGATCAATGCTCATGTCTTTAGGAACTCTTGTATTGTACGATAGCCTTGATCTTCCGAATTTAAAACATTACATACTCGATAATAAATGCCATGCCACAACAGGCGGCCAACCTACAGTATCAAGAAAGGCAATGTTTGACGTGATCTCACCACAGACTATTGTATATAGAATAAGCGCGGAAAAAGGGGATGCGCCGCGCATACCATTGAAACCGAAACAAATAACAGAAAGGTTTAAAAATGCAATTACTCGTAGTGCATAGTAAGAGCACGAAAAGATTCGCGAAAAGATACGCGAAGATGAATCATTATAAAAATGCACATTTTCTTGAAGTAACAGAAGCGCCAAAGATAAACATGCTTTTTAGAAGTAAAGGCTATTACGATAATGTTGTAGGTATAGGTGGCGGTAGTGTAATTGATACCGCTAAAATTATTGCAAGAAAAAATACATGCATAGTTTATCCTACAACCGCGTCGGGTGCTGCATCTACACCGTTTGCTACTGTTTGGGATAAATCCAAAATGAGCATTGAAACAAAAATGCCATTATTAAGATCATATCCGTGGAAAATAAATCTTCCAAAAAAAGTTTTGAAGTCAACTATATTTGATTGTTTGGCGCATATAAAAGAAAGTTTTTTGTCAAAAAATAAAAGCGAAGAAAGTATTGTATATTCCCGGGCAGCCTTTGGATACTTCCTTGATTATATGCGAACAAAAGATATAAAACTTCTTATAACAGCAGGCAACATAGCGGGTCATGCAATATCAATGACAGGCACGAATATCATACACGCATTATCATACCCATTGACAATTGAATATGGCATAGATCACGGAACGGCATGCGGTATTATCATACCCGGTGTTATGAAATTTTATTTTGGCGTATCTCAAGTGCCTAATATTAAATATCCTAAAGCGAAATTCGATTTGAATTTAGTAGCTGAAAAGGCTCTTGAATATGGAAAAATACAAACAGGATTAAAGAAAGTAACCAAGAAAGATTTGATATGGATACTAAGAAGGTGCCTGAAAAAAAGCCGATAATGGTGCGCCGGTTAACGCCGCCGCCTGAAATACAATTTGTTCTTATTCAAAAGGATAAATTGCGGCCTCATCCTAATAAATGGATGCGTATTATTTTAAAGTTTTTTGGGGAAGGATTTTAATGGCTACAAATAAAGAGTTTTCGAATGATAGATATTTCGTGCATTGTTGTGAAAAATCTGACATAAAGCCTACAATTCGGCAAGCATCTAAATTTAAACAAAAACGCGGCACTGCATATAAAACCCATTTAAAATTAACACATCAAAAAATATGACAGCCGGCACATATTATTTAACCGAATATCAGGCGCGCCTAATCAAAGCCTGCGATGAAATCGTTAAGCATGGTTTTGGTGAAATCACTATTAGTGTGTCAGAAATTCGGAATGATTATAAAACTAAGGTAATTATTTTAGCCGGACGTAGTTGGGTATACTTTGTTGAAAAGGAACTGCCAAAATTCAGAGAGGATAGTGGATTATGAAGAAAAACATAAAAGAAGGTGATCAGGTTTATTTTGTAGATAATCATGGACAACATGCTGCAAAAATTTTACATATCCCTGCAGGAGAAGGTGATTTATGGCAGATAGAATTGACAAATGAAAAAACTATAAGAGCTTTTAATCCTTATCATTCAGATTTCATGTATATGGAAAAAATAATAGAATAAGCTCAAAGGCGGCAGACGGCCTATCCCGTTGTCCTAAAAAGGAGCGCCCGGGGGGATGGCTACCCGGTGATACGCCCGCCTTTGTGCCCCTTTACAAAAACGCAATGATCGTGTATACTCATTTTAGCTGCTTCTATCAAGCGGGGTGTACCTGTTTGATTGATCTTTATGTATATAGGGTATAGTTAGCGCTTAAAATCCGTGTCATGGTTGGATGTTATCGTTCGGGCAATCCGAAAGCAGCTAATTTGACAAAGCAATGATCATATGATATAGTTGTAGTGTTAATTCTGAAAAGCAGAGGTCAATAGAACTCGAGGCCCAAGAGGGTTATGCAGCATAAGTCTGCATGGCTCTCTTTTTTTTATTATGAGAATAAAAAGACAAAAATATAAAGTGAATAGATTGAAGGGTATGAGCCAGTATAATGCTGCGCGTGCTGCCGGCTATTGTCATTATACGGCCACAAAAGCATGTCGCATTGAAAAGGGAGTGAACGGGAGTATTATGCAAGCTCTTGAACAAGCCGGCTTTACAGATAAATTCATTTCTGAATATATACATGAAGCATTGAAAGCTACACGTTTTCAATCATGTGATGTGTATGTTCAAAATGAAAATGGTCAATATAAAATTAATGAAAATTCAAATGATTTTATAGAAGTTCCTGATTGGAACGCCCGCCACAAATTTTTTGATACTATGTTAAAGCTACAAGGTAAAATTAAGACCGGCCCGGTAGCGGTCGCAAGCGTAAAGATAACCAACGGAAATGGAAAACTCAACGGCGACGACAAAACCCAACAGCAAAAAATCCTCTCCCGGCTTGGCAAATATTTCGAAGCATAGTTTTATCCATTTCTTCTACGGCATCTTTATGCTTGGCGTTTGGCGAGTTGAGGGTGAATTTGAAGGTGGCAAGCACCTTGAGGAATGGGCATATAGATTACAAAAACATCGGAGAACATCAACCGTATCAGCCCGGTATCACATAAAAACTACTCTTGCGCTCGGTTTCTTGGCTTGGCAGATGTACCGGATGGAAAGAATGTTTAATGAATGGTTGCTCATAGGTTATACAGGCGATTTAGCGGGCCATCATTTAAAACGTGGTAAGCGTTATTTAACAGAAATACCTGAATATTTTAAAGATTACAAATCCACAACAAGCGCAGAAACGATAATGCGTTATCAAAAGGATGGCTGTGAATTTATCTGCGAGCCAGAAGGTATACATAGTTTTAAGCGTGGCCGCCACCCCCGGGGTATTATATGCGACGACATCTTGCGCGATCCGGAGGTTAAGCTTGATATTTCTCAATTGGTAAAAATAGAACGTGTTTTTGTAGATCAAATAATGCCTATGCCAAAGGAAGATTTGCATATCTTTGGCACACCGCAAGATCAGCAAGATTTGTTTCATAGATTAGAGCAAATGTCATCGTTTAATTGTAAACGTTATCCTGCTATAATAAATGAAACAAAGAAACAGGTATTGTGGCCCGAAGTATGGTCATACGATCGCTTAGTTCAACAGCGCAAAGATATGCGCGAGCGTTCATTTAATAAAGAGTTCCAATGCCGGCCGGTACGCAGCGAAGAAGGCTATTTCACGATTGAGGAATTGGATTCAGTAATAAAGGCAAGGCTTAGAAATTATGGATACGCAAGAAAATGCAAAACTGATAAATATTGTTATGGTGGCTATGATCTTGGAAAGAAACGGCATCCATCACACATATCTATATTCGCAGAGAGTAGGCGAGGAAAGCTCATCCAAGTTGCATCTATTTGGATGGATGGGTGGGATTATACAAGACAGCTTGAGATATGCCAAATGCTTTCCAAACATTACACAATTCAGGGTTTTCAATATGACGATACAAGAGCCGAATTGGAAGGGTTTAATGAGCGCGGCGAACTCCCGCCTGAAATGGAAGGGGTATCATTCACACAAAAAAGGAAATTCGAAATTGCCGCGACGTTCGAAAAAGAAATCAAATCAGGGAATATAATGTTGCTACCCGATGAACGTCAGAAACGTCAGATATTAAACGTTGATAACGATTTAAAAAGCATGGAAACGGCAGAAGGCCACGGCGATGCGTTTTGGAGTAACGCATTAGCTATAGATGCAGCCCGGGGTGCGATGCCGAATATAAGGTGATAAATGGGATTTATAGCCGATATTAAATTGTTGCTTAAATTGCATCAAGTCGAAAAGCAAACAGGCACCGGGGCCAATACAGTAAATATCCGATCACCATTGGTAACATCATTCAACAATACATGGGGCAAGCCATCACCATTTGATTTCAACAGGCTTGTTGATAGCGCTGAAAGTTGGTCTTTTGTAGCTGCATATAAGAATGGTTTCTCTGTAGCCAAAGTGCCGCTTAAACTTTTTCAGGAAATTAAAGGGGTCGATGGCCAAACAGAACTCAAGCCTATAACAGATCATCCTTTCCTTGATTTAATGAAAACCATAAATCCCTTCTTTAACCGCTTTGAGATATTGGCCATTACACAGATATTCCTTGAGATAACCGGCAATGCCTATTGGTGGCTCGTGAAAGATAATCTTGGCATTCCCCGGGAACTATGGTATTTGCCTTCACATTGGGTACAAGTGATACCCTCAAAGACAGAATTCGTGGCCGGATATATTATGCGCGTTCCGGGTGAAGCGCAGCCGGTACCTTTTGCAGCAGATGAAGTAATCCAGTTTAAATTCCCTACCTTGCATGATCCCCATTATGGTACGCCGCCTATGTTCGGCGCGATAATGGATGTCGATCTTAATAAAAATATAAAGACATACGGCATCAACTTTATGAATAACGACGCACGGCCATCAGGTATACTTTCAACGGAGAAGGCTCTTACAGAGCCAATGTACAACCGTTTAATGACAGCTTGGCGGTTAAAATATGGTGGATCGAAGAATGCGGGCAAAATAGCCATATTGGAAAAAGGATTAAAATATCAGCAAATAGGATCAGGATTGGGCGATATTAATTTCCCTGATGCACAACGATCCGTGCGTGATGGCATACTGGCTGCTTTTGGCGTGCCGGCATCGAAGCTCGGGCTTGTAGAAGATGTTAACCGGGCTAATGCGGAAGCTGCTGATTTCACATATCAGAACGAAACCATTGTGCCGCGCTTGATACTTTTAGAAGAAAAGCTAAATGAAAAGTTTATACCATTGTACGATTCTAAACTCGTTGTTAAGTTTGACAATCCAGTACCAAAGGATAAGGAATTCAGGCTTAAACAACAGACCGAACATATAAAAAGTGGTTATTCTGCTATTGATGATGAACGAAAGAAGGATAGCGAAGAACCTTATAAACTCCCTGAAACCCAAACGCCGCTCATTCCATTCAACCTTGTGCCGGCCGGAGGCTCACCTGCCGGTACACAGCCTGCGTCTGCACCTCGAAGCATTGAAGTAAAGGCTTCGCAGGCGCGCAAGAAATGGGAAGTGTTTGCTCAAGTGATGGGCCCGCAGGAGAGATTTTTTGGCGATAAGATGCGGCGTTTCTTTCAATCAGAACGAAGGATTGTAATGAACAATATCAACCGTGTGCGCTCATTCTCCAAAGGCGTTAAAGCCGGTGTAGAGGCAAATATCATTTTCAATGTTAAAGAGGAAAATCTGCGCTTGGCTACAATATCAAGACCGAATATAGATTCAGCTTATAGAAGCGGCCTTGAGATAGGATTCAGAGAGCTTGATGCGGCACTTGATTTTTCTCTTATACAGCCCAATATAACAAGGGCCATAGATAAGCGCATCAGCTTCTTTGCCGAGAAAGTCAACGGATTTACAGTAAAACTTCTCACTAAAGAGATTAACGCAGGCGTGCAAGCAGGTGAAAGCATTGATCAGATAAGCAAGCGCGTAGGCCGCGTATATGATCATTCAGAAGCCTTTAGATCGCGCCGCATAGCACAGACAGAGGTTATAGGCTCGGCCAATGATGGCCAATTGCAAGCATATATAGAAAATAATGTGGATAAGAAAATATGGCTTACGGCCCGGGATGAGAGGGTAAGGGATAGCCATATATCAACAGAGGGCCAAATTGTAGGCGTAACAGAGGATTTTACGCTTGGTAGCGGGGTAAAAATACAATATCCGGGTGATAGGGGCGGCAATGCTCCTGCAGGTGAAGTAATAAACTGTAGATGCACAGTACAGCCCATAGTCGAAAAATAAGGGGGATATGATGGATAGGCAAATTTTAGGTTTTTCAGGTATAGTAAAAGATGTTGATGCAAATAGCCGCACGCTTGTTGCATTAGTTTCAACAGACGTAACAGATAGAATGGGTGAAGTGCTTGATCCAAAAGGTGCGGATTTAAAGAATTTTAAAAAGAATCCTGTTGTGTTATTTGCACATGATCATAGGCAACCGCCAATAGGCCGGGCACAATGGATCAAGAAAAGTGTCAATGGCATACTTGCCAAAGTAGAATTTGCCAAGACACAATTAGCCGAGGATGTATTTCAGCTATTCAGCAAAGGCTTTATGAGAGCTTTTAGCGTAGGTTTTTTACCGAAAGAATGGGTAGATGGCGATGGCAATAAAGCTCCGCGCAGGACATTCACGAAATGGGAATTGCTTGAATTTAGTGCTGTGCCCGTTCCGGCCAATCCAGAAGCGCTTGCTCTTGCGTTAAAAGAAGTAAAAAGCGAAGTGCTTATAAAAGTGCTAAAAGGCGAAAAGAAAAATGAAAAGAAAGAAGATTTAAAAAAATCAGATGAAGATATTGCTGAATACATTATGACACTTGAATCAGAAATCGAAAATTTAAAAAAGCTCCATGAGAACAACCTGAAAATCAAGGACGGCGAGATAGCCGATCTTAAATATAAAATTTATCTATTAACCGTAAAACGTGATGCCACGCCCGAAACTGTGTCAGAGATGACAGGAGATCAGATCACAAAAATGATAGAGGATTCGATCTCTGGAGTCATTAGACAGGTAACCGGTAAGGTATCTTAACAGAGGAGAAAATCATGGAGAAGAAGTATTTGACACAAGAGGAGTTTAATAAACTCCCAAAAGACGAACGCGATGCATACGTTTCAGGTGCAAACGCTATGCAAGCAGCTTTAGATAAGGCTGCCAAAGAAGATGCCGAATTAAAAACCATGAAGATGAAGGACTTCAAGGGGCTGATTGAGGGCATCGTCAGGGATAAGATTTCACCTCTAACAAAGGTGGATCGAAAGTATTGGGCCCTTCCGGGTATTAAGGATTTGGATCTCCTTAATAGAACCGATCCCGTTGCCAAATGGCAAAAAACTACCAAGTTTCTCAATGCTCTCGTACAGAAGGATGTGCAAGCATTAGGCACTATGGAGAAAGATCAGATAGCCAGCTCGCAGCAGAAGGCCAGTTATCTTAATGAAAGCACCGGGGCAGAAGGTGCCTTCTTAGTACCGGAAGAATTTGCTGCAGAGATATTGCGGCTTTCCGATATTTACGGTGTTGTTCGCAGAAATGCAAGACACATCCCCATGAGATTCGATGTTATGAATTTCCCGGCAGCCGGGGGAACGGATGTATCTACTCATTGGGTAAGTGAGGCCGGAGCGATACCGGGCACCAACCCTGATTTCAGGCAGGTCATATTGGTCATTAACAAGTTGGCCACTTTGCCAGTTATGACAAACGAACTATTGGCTGATGCCAATGTTGATGTCATAGCGTATCTATCTGATCTTATAGCCGAGCAATTGGCCAAAGAAGAAGATACTCAAGGGTTAATAGGTGTAGGAAGCCCATTCGTAGGTGTTGTGAACGCTACAGGAGCCCCGACGTATCCGCATGATTCAGGTACCGGTTTCGAAGCTCTATCTTATTCTGATCTGGTCAAGATGACAGCAAGAATAAAGACAAGCGCACAACCCAATGCACGATTCTATTTCCACAGAAGTATGATCGCGCATATACACAGCTTGATAACCACAGCCGGCGCGCCGATATTCCCGAACGCGCCAAATAGCATAGTCGGTTGGCCCTTAGAAGCTGCCGAAGTGCTTCCGGGTGTAACTCATACGGCATTCAGGACAGACGCTACCACGTATGCCCTGTTTGGCGATTTAAAGAAGGCCCTGCTCATGGGTGAGCGCGGCACTCTCCGTATGAAACTGCTTGATCAGGGTACAGTTGGTAATGTGAAACTGGCCGAGCAGGATGCGGTTGCATTACGTGTCATTGAACGTATTGCATTCGGCGTTGCGCTTCCAAGCGCTGTTGTAATTGTAAACTCCTAATTACTATTTTAGTAGTTAGTAGTATTTAATAGTAGTTCATGCCCCGGGCGGTTACCCTATCGGCCGTCCGGAGCATTATATATGGATAGGAGAAAAAAGAGAGGTATGCAATGAGGCAGTTGAAAGATGTTATGGATTTAAGACCGTTATTGATCGGCACTTTGGTTGATAATGCTGCTACGGCGATTGGTAACAGTGTTGATACTCAAGGCTTTGCTGATATATTGGTTATTTGCCAATATGCGGTTGTAGGTGGCACAGCCGATGCACAGGGGCGTTTGACCTTCAGATTCCAAGAAGGCGATGCTGCGGCCAGTACAGGCGGCGACATGACGGATATTACCAATGGTGCGATTATGGGAAGTATGAAGGTACAGACTTCATATGGCACGGCTTTGACATTCCCATTTTTGGCTTCAACCTGTTTCTATGAAAGGTTGAGATTAGCCAATGATGGCGCTGCAAGAAAGCGTTATATCCGACCCATAGCACAGTTGGATGGCACAAGTGGCACGCTGTTTAACTATGCTATAAGCGTATTGCTCGGCAGGCCATATGATAGTGATCTAATTCAGCGCGCAGAAATATTTTCTTCCAACGCTGCTGAATTCACATTACCACAATGGGAAGGTGCATAAACATTGGGCGGGGATTTTTCCCCGCCCCGCATTTATATTATGGATAGAAGGGGAATATTAAAAGAGCTAATTAAAAATAGGTTTAGCGATAAACCTATAAAAGGCATCGAAATAGGTTGTCTTAGGGGATCGGTAGATGGTTACTTATTGAAAGAATTCCCAAATCTTTATTTAGTAACCATCGACCCCTCTCCTGTTTGGCCGGATTTATTTGAAACATGCAAAGGCAATCTATCACGGCTACGCATTATGAATACGACATCTGACGAAGCCTTTAAAATATTAAAAAGAGAATACAATTTTGTTTTTATAGATGGCGATCATTCTTACGATCAATGCCGCCGGGATATATTTAACTATTTAAATCTACTTTTACCGAGTGGAATATTGTGCGGACATAATCTTGGTAGCGGCGAAGAAAAAGATGCGCATCCGGGCGTGCTCCAAGCTGTTTACGATGTATTTACAAAAGAAAGAGTGCATCAAGGTGATGATGCAATGTGGTGGGTGTATGTTTAGAGAATAGAGGTATAACATGTCAAAATGTGTAGAATGTAGATATTTTTTGAGAGTTAACAATAATAACGGAAATGGAAAAGGCAAATGCCGTAGGAATGCTCCAATAATATTTATTCCAAATCCTATAGCATCTACTGATAAATTCAGTTATTCTCAACCAGTTGTCGACGATAATGATTGGTGCGGAGAATTTTCTAATGGCGATTAAATATAAAAATAAAATGATGGGCGAAGAAAAGATGAGGTGCAAAGATGGCACTCGTAGGCACAGGCGAAGTAAAGACTTGGTTGGGATTAAAAGACTCGGACAACGCTCCCAATGCCAAAGTCGCATCACTGATCAATGCTGTGGAAGGATACATTGAGCAGTATTGCAAACGAAAGTTTGAAGCGCAGCTATTCCAAACGCATCCTGATTTCAGCTTCTTCGATGGTATAGGCGCAAATGTGATGTGGACACCGGTGTTCCCCATATGGCGCATTGACGAAATACGTATTGATAACAATCGCGTATTCACTGATCCCGGCACGCTTGTTTCCACGAATGGTGAAAACCTTATCATCTATCCGGAAGAAGGTAAAATCAAACTCGATACTAACTCCGGATTCGGATCGTTTGCTCGAGGCAGCCGGAATGTGCGCCTTAAATATTTTGCAGGCTTTGCAGCAGGTAGCTATCCTGTGCCAATTGATTTAAAGCAGGTTATAATCGAAATGTCGGCCGCTTCCTTTAGTGAAGGCATTACCGGAGTGCATACTGTGGTTGGCCCGCAGGAAAGCCGTGTAATGAATATGCTCCGGAATAACAGCTTTTGGACACAAGTGCTTGATAGCTACAAGAATTATAGCATGATGGCCGGATTAAATCGGGATGTGTTTTAATGTCCTTTGAAATGGAAGTGCGCGGCCTGCAGCGCATGTCGCGTAAATTAAAAGCGGCTACACGAACACAGGTGTTAATTAATGCCTTAACGCTTGGCGCACTTAACATGCAGACATGGATCGTGCGCAATAGGTTATCCGGGCCGCGGCCACAGCATTTAGGTAGGGTTACAGGCAGGCTTGCTACAAGCATATCAGTAATACGCGCAGAAAAAGTGCGCGATAATGTAGTAGCCAAAATAGGCACAAATGTAATATACGCGCGCACGCATGAGTTTGGACGGGATGCTATACCTGCACGGCCGTTTTTAAGGCCGGCTTTACAGGATAGGCAAAACAGGCGTTTTATTATAAGGACATTGCTTAATCGCATGGAGCGCGCAGTGAGAGGGCAAACATGATAGCTGCAACAATATACAATCAACTGGTAGCAACCTTAACAAATAATCCCACATTAGCAGAATACGTAAATAATGTTTTTAAAGGTATGCGGTTTAATATAGAGCCGGACAGCATGCCTTGTATTATGGCCGAAGTCAGGGGCAATAACGAAGTGCAAAGGGATTTTAACCAAGTCAAAAACATATGGCTTGATGTAGATATTATGGGTGTTGTGGCCTCTCCTGCTGATCCTGAATTTGCTATCGTAGGTGATAAACGCACATTCTCGATTGGTGTTCTTGATATAGAAAATGATATACGCGGGGCCCTGCAATCTTCGAATACTCTCGGCGGTAATGCCATAGACTTACAGATCGAGCCTACAATCTTTCAAGATTTCGATTTAAAAAACATATTAACCCGGATGGTAACGATACCTATACGTATATTGTATAGACAAATAGACGGTGTGTAATGCCCAAGAAACAACATAATACTATAGTTGGAGCAGATGCCCACGATCATAATGATTTAGGAAGCCTTGATAGTGGGGATTTTCAACATCTAACGCAATCGGAACATGATGAATTAACATCATGGCTTGACGATGTAACTCTTTCTGATGGCGGCTCAATGGATATAGGATCAGGAAATTTTACTACTACAGGCACAGGGCGCTTTGATAATGGACTTGTAGATTCATTCTCCACGCAAATATTTGACATCGAAAATCAGCAGTTAATAGACGCTAATGGTTCAGGGGCTTTTGTATTTGACAGTAGTAGCAGGTTAATACAAAATACAAGCGGTGTTACAACAGGGAATTTTGTAAATGGACAATTATTAGATGGTTCCAGTGTAGTTAAGGTTTCATGGATTGATGGGAAACTCCATGATAGTTCAGGCAATTTTGATTCAGTTGATTGGCAAAATAGATTACTCATAAACAGTTCTGGTACAACAGTTACAAGTTGGAACAGTAATGCATTAGCAAACGCTTCAGGTACAACAACACTTGATTGGGATAGTCTTAAATTAAAAGATGCAAGCAGTTTTGATTCTGTAGATTGGGGCGATAGACAACTTGAAGCCTCTGATGGTGATGTAATTCTTGATTGGTCTGTTTCGGGATCAGCTAATTTTAATGATAGTGATATTACTACCACAGGCGACCTTAGTATCGGTGGTTCAATAACGGGGTCAAGTGGAACAATAACGGCTAAAGATAATATTCTATTTCATAATGGAACAGATGATTTACGTCTTACATGGCGGGATAATAATATAGCTCACGGCATCACAACAGTAATGGCGACTTCGGACCATGGAAGGCTAGTAACCAATGATGCCGCAGATGGTGGTATGCAGTTTATAGCGATTACTGACAATGATTCTGGTGTTGGTGTAATGAGGTTTAGGGGTATACATGGAGTAGCTAACCCAGGAGATACCGAGCCTGCTTTTAACTTTGTAGCTGATAAAAAGGATGGCACGGGAGTTCAGGCTCTTGCTGCTGCTGAAACGGTACTGGACATTAGGAACAACTCTACTCTGCTTTTCAGAATGAGTGGTAATGGTGATATAAATGCTCAATCAGGAAATTATGTTACAACAGGAAATGTAACTGGTACAAATCTTATTGCAGGCACACAATTACAAGCCGACCAATGGTTGACCGAAGATGGGCTAACGACTCTTTTTAGCTGGACTCCTTCCGATATAGACACAACACAAAATATACACATTAACTCTAATACAGCACAGCTTAAAATTGGGACTACTCCGTTTTTTACATTAGAGGCTAACAATACATTAACGACATTCACTCTTGCCTCTGGAAGTTATACATTTCTTGGGGGCAATGCAGGATTCCAAAATACACCAAATGCAAATGCTATTATTCAGGCCGGAGATACTGCTCAAACTTTTGTTATGAATGGAAACCCTGGCGGCCAAAGCGACAAGATAGTAGCTTGCACTTCTGACGCAGATGGGGAAAGTGTAAGTTTCAACTTGACAGTTCAGGGGGCTGCTAACCGTGATACAAGAGCTAAGTTCTTCCTTGATGACGCTGTAGCGGGTAGTGGAGCATGGGGTCTTTGGCAGACATGGGGTTCATCAGGAAATCAGCCGTTCCAAATTGGCATGGCTAATGCAGTAAAATTTGAGATCGATACAAGTTTTAATTTTGATTTTAAAGCAGGAAATCTTACCAGTACAGGCACACTAAACACAGGCAAAGCAATAATAAATTCTGGGGCAACTAATGAAGTTGCTCAGTTCATATCAACTGATACTGACGCATTTATACGAATAGATGATGATGATACATCAGCTTTTTTCGGAACTTTTAACGATACGGTATTTTTATCTCATACTGCGTCGGGTGCAGGAGTCAGTTTAACTATAGATAGTTCCCGTAATTTTGATTTCCAATCAGGCAATATTACTACTTTAGGTGATGTCAATGCAGCTAATGGAAATTTCTCAGGCGATATAGATATAGGAGCTTGTAATAACTCTGATGGTAGACTCCAAGTTAAGGGTGATGGAACTGGTGAAAATATCTATATGGAGGAGTCAAGTGGCTCCGAAGGTTGGATGCTTGGCATAGATGCTGACGGAGATTTGAACTTCTTTAATTCTGGTTCTGCAACACCATCTGTTTCTTTTAATGATGATAATAATATAGATTTTTATGGAGGCAATCTTACCACCACAGGCACATCAGATTTATTAGGAGAATGTCAGTTTGGGGATTCCACTACAGAAAATCACGGTATCAATACTGCTCCTGTGGCCCTACAAGGAATTACCGCTTCATTTACGGACGCTACTGAAGACAACAGTTCTACTTTCTTCAAAAGTACATTTACTAATACTGCCGAAGCAACCGATGTGGCTGCTGAGGTTTTTGGCTTTGATTTAGATATGAATATATCTGGTACTTTAAATACGGATATAGATGGAGCTTCAAGGGATAGCATTGGGTGGCGTATTATATTAGACGACACCTCAGATATATCACAAGTAGATAGTTTTGGTATAACATACGGAGTCTTTGCTGATGTAACTTTTTTCAATATAGGCGCATCCCCAGATGGATATACTTCTTTTGGGGGAAGTTTTAATTCTAATGGGAATCTCGGCACAGGAGGTGGTGGACTTACAGAGCATACTGGTATTCGTGGCCTTGCGTCAGGCACAGCAAACACTAATTATGGTGGTTACTTTTCTGCTGCGGGAGCAACTAATAATTGGGGGATATGGGTACAGGCAGGTAATGTTAGAATTGCTACTGATAATCAAAAAATCCAAATAGGTGCATTAGCTACAGATTTAGAGATATATTCAGATGGTACGAATGGTGTATTAGAGATGACAGATAACCTTATCTTGGATGATGGGGCTAAAAATTCTTTAATATTTGCCATAAACGATGCTGTTCAAGCCAATACAGTACATAGTATTAGAGGACAGGGTGGGGCGGGAGATAACCTGATTATAAATGCCGTTGCTGAATTACACCTTAATACTGACTACGGTACATCAGTGCGAATCAATAGGGATGATGTTCGACTTCAAATAGGAGGTAGCTCAACAGATTTTCAATTATGGAGCGACGGAACTAATGCAATTATTGATGTAGGCACTGCCATTCGTATCGGAAATTCTGTAACAAATTATACAGAGATAAACTCTACAGGTGATACAACTTTCGTAGGGGGCGCAGGACTTCAAGAAGCAAGCGTTTATGTCGATGATAACTCAACGGAAACAACAATAACGGGATCAGGCGTAGCAAATAAAGTACAATTTACAAACTTTGATACAAATGGATGTTCCAATGGTTCAGCAACACCTGATCATACCAATGATCATATAACGATTGGCAAGGCCGGATGTTATATGGTATTGGTTAAAATTACTGCTGATAGTATAGCAGGAGCGCCATCCCAATTTTCATTTGATATTTTTATAAACAATGGCGCAACCGCTAAAGCAAATCTCCACGCTCATAGAGATTTTGCAGGGGGTGCCGGAGAAGTCGGGAGTATTACTATTGTCGGGCTTGCAACCTTTGCCGCAAATGATACAGTTGAGTTATGGGTTCACAATGAAACCAATACCCAAAATATTGTTTTATCAGATGTAGAATTATCAGTAATTCAAGTAGCAGGTTCATAAAAAAAAGGGGGGTGAAATTATGACAGTAAGAAAGAAAGTGGTTCAACCGGCAGAAGCAGAGGATGTATTTGAGGACGTTATTGAGCAACAACCGCAAGTAATCCAATTTAGAATAGCTGACATTGATCGGCAAATAGCACGTCAGCAATCTATTAAGGATAA
>Ga0208015_1000332_pt1 | contig 28337 bp, 22 predicted proteins | sample 26BtaG_FD_184101 | JGI IMG/M metagenome (GOLD analysis project Ga0208015, IMG submission 184101) | Marine viral communities from Cariaco Basin, Caribbean Sea - 26B_WHOI_OMZ_CsCl (SPAdes) (version 2) | ecosystem: Environmental > Aquatic > Marine > Oceanic | place: Caribbean Sea: Cariaco Basin...
GACTGCCCGGCTATAAGTTGCGGAGAACTTGAGGAGGAGTTAACACATTGCTGGATATCAAACAACAAATGCGAGGAAGAAAAGATATCAGATAGCATAGATATCCTGGCGAACTATAATAATTGTCTAGAGGATTTAAAATTATGCGACACTACGAAATCAGAGTGAGACTGAATTTCTCAGAGCTCACATCAATTTTAAAAAAATTTAATAAGCGGCCAATGAAACCAATTGATAAGATGAGGTGGGAAAAGTTTATGGGGACTGTTGAGCAAAAGATAGCCGAGAAGTGGGTGGAGTCGGTGGAACGAAAGGTGCCGCACCATTTAAAATGAGTATAAAGGAAAAACAACATTATTTGGAGGACATCCTCAACTTTAAGCGTGGTGATCTTGACGAGTGGACACCACAGCAAGTAGACTACTGGTTCTACGTTTACTTTGAACATAGTCAATAGTTCGTACACCCCCTACCTACACATTTTCTTTACTGGGTTCACTAACCCGGTAATGACAAGCATGGGGACTTGTGTGGCGTGCCTAAGGGGGTGTGCGAAGTATGAATTATTATGCACACCAAAAAGAACTTATCAAGAAGGCTCCGAAAAAGCATCTCCTGGCTTGGGAAATGGGAACTGGAAAGACTATTGCCGCTGTGGGTCTCGTTAATAATGATAATCTTGTGGCTCCTGTTCTGGTAATCTGCCCTAAGTCAATCAAACACCAATGGAAAGAAGAGATTGTGAAGTATGCTGACAATCCTGGTGTGTGGAGGGTGGTAACCAAGGAAGAATTTAGGCGCGACCACAAGCGCATACCCAAACACAATTTTCTTGTGGTTGATGAAGCCCACTACTTCTCGGGTATGAGCAGTCAGATGTCCAAGAGCCTGATTAACTACATTACCGCCCATAAAGTAAGTCATATTTATCTGTTAACAGCTACCCCTTATATGTCTACGCCCTGGAATATTTACCGCCTCGCCCAATTCCTGGGCGTAGAGTGGGGGTATATGAGATTTAAGACCAAGTTCTTCTATGATATAATGATGGGTCCGAGACGGGTGCCAGTCATTAAGAACAATATCCAGGGGGACGTAGCCAAATTGGTGCAGTCGCTGGGGAGCGTAGTTAAGATGGATGACTGCGTTGATATCCCGGAGCAGACCTTTCAGTGTGAGTTTTTCAATCTAACAAGCGAGCAGAGAAAAGCTATCGCAGAACTAGAGGAGCCTAACTATATTGCCCGGTGGACTAAAACCCACCAGATATGCGGAGGAACTCTCAAGGGTGACGGCTATACTGGCGACCAATTCTATAAGTCAGAGAAAAGAGACCGGCTAATAGATATATGCAAGGAACACGAAAAGGTAATAGTGGTTTGCCGATATAATAATGAGGTAGAATCATTAAGGGAGAGGGTAATAATACACACAGACAGGCCAGTGATAACCTATACGGGCAAAACCAAGAACAGGCACGAAAAGATTAAGGAAGCCGAAGGTAGCGAGGAGTGCGTCTTTATAGTCAACGCCGCCTGCAGTGAGGGCTACGAACTACCCAGCTTTCCTTTGATGGTTTTCTACTCATACGATTTCTCATTAAAAAACTACCTACAGATGATAGGTAGAATACAAAGAATAAATAAAATAAAAAAGAATGTCTATCTGTCGCTGATAGTCAAGGATACCATAGACCACGACGTATATAAATGTATTCAGCGTAAGGAGGACTTCGACATTGCAATCTATGGTAAGGATAAAATACAAAATAATAAGGATGCCTGAAGATGTGAGTGCTCTCAAGGCCTTCAACATCGCTAGAGGATATAAAAAGTTCCGAGAAATGACCTACGAAGAAACAAAACAAACAGAGTATATATTTATAAGTGGCAAAACAGTATCTGATCTTATAATAAGAGAGAGAAAAACCTACCGGAAATGCACTGATAAGGAGTGGACACGCTTCTTTTATAGCGTTCTCTGCCCGCCACCACCCCCAATACCGGGTAAAAATATATCAAATAAGTTTATAAATAGACCAACAACAACGTGAAGGAGAAAGATTTTACAACCAGGTTTCTAAAGTGGTTGAAATATAACAACCATTTTACGGCTGCCTACGAACTCAAGTTCGTAAATTTGAACTATAAAAAATCCCTCAACTATGCGTCAGACTTCCCGCTTCACCAGCGAGAATGCTTGCAGATGGTAGGAAGCACCAAGTTTGTCTATAAGATAGCAGATGAGGGACTGGCTCCCAAACCTTTTGACTGCTTTAAAATAGCAAACTCACCAGGTTACCTGGTGGTTATGTTCTGGAAGCGCGGGGTTAAGCACTTCTATATGTTTGAGATATCAGACATCCTACAGGAAATAAAGGACAAAAAAAAGTCTCTCAATGAAGAGAGAGCTCGTCACATAGGGAGGATAAATTATTTAAAATAATATGTTAAAAAGAATATTACTATTACCATTTCAAATTGTGTTCGGAATATTTTTAGCCTGGGGATGGGTGTTTGCATTGGGAATATTTCTTGCTTTGATTATATTATTCGGTGACTTCCTCTTCAGTATTTTTCAAAGGATATCTTTCCAATAAACTTTTTAATGCTTTTCGCTCATCATCACCCCACATACCAGCATCTTTTAAATCTTCCAGTAAATCTGTAAGTTCTTTTTCTTCTTCATCCCCACCATCCATAGCCATTGTAATTTTTGTGTGTATTAATTCCGCTCTATCTCTGGGCTCTAAAATGGCGTAGGGTTCAACCGTGCCCATTTGAAACTTGGCCTGCGACATAAACATACTCTTAACAGCGCTTTTAAGGGATGGGTTATCCTTTAATTCTTTTACGCCTTCCATAATTTTTTCATCATCTATCTCTGTGTTGAGCATCTCAACTATTTCAGCTGCTCTTTTTTTTGTTTCTTTATCCATTTCATTCCTGACAGCGTTGCTTTGTAATTCCTGATTTCTAATTTTAAGCATAGCATCATACTCAGGTCGCTCCCTGGTTATATCGTATGGTGCTATATATGAAAATATATTTCGTCTTGACTCCTCCCCGGTAGGCAATGTGTGGGGTTCTAGGTTCTTACTTAAAAATGGCATAGTGCTTTCAATGGCCTCTAGAAATGTATTTGATTTTCTATATATCGGATCAATAATGGTTGATATGTATCGCATTAATCCCTGCATTGGCAGAGCTTGACCACTAACAAAAGCTAAATTCTTTTCTACTGACTTGCTTGAATCACCGCTAAATAGATCAACAAAATTACCAATACCCTCCATAAATGTTTGCTGTGAATAGAACTCAGCCAAGGCCGAGGCATCTTTCATTAACTTATCCATTGTGCTATCTGTTAAAGCTGATGGATCGTCCTCGCTGTGAAATTTTACAGCCGCAGGTAGCGCCAAGGCGAATGCCCAGGGGCCAAGATACATCATTGGTACCCACTGGTCATTGATTTTAACTGAGAACGGTTTCTTACCACTGGCATAAAATAAACTCCTGGCTTCTGGGTCGCGTGGCACACCCCAGGTGGTATCACCATTCCAGGCCATCTGTGCTCCCATAGCAGTAATGGTTGAACCAATAAGTGTTTTGGCTAACTGCTCTTTTTTTCTCTGTGAACCAGGCAGCGTTAACAATCCGGCCGGACTGTATTCAACCCACATCTTAGCAAAGTTCATCGGAGTTCGTAGGAAGGGGATAAACCATTTGCCACCCGGAACTTTTCTTAGTCCGTCTATTTTAGAAGTTACATTATCAATACCCGACAGGAGAATACCCTGTCCTTTTTTATTTTTAGGGTCAAGCCCAGCCCTAAATAATGAATACTCCGCAATACGGGCAGCGTCTTTGGCTGTTTTTCCTGACGATATTTCACCGCCCTTAATAAGTGTTTGTAGAAATCTATCAACAGCTTCAAGGGTTCGTGATGGTATGGTCATAAGCCTTGGTAGTTTACCAGTCGGAATTTGTCCAAGAGCCGCTTTAATATCTTGTTGTCCGAAAGTTCTGTTGCCCCTGAAAGTAGCCACCAATTCATTGAATCCCTCGGGTATTGATTTTAATACACCATAATAAAACTTAGGTACATCTCTGAAAAATGCTGTCTTTTGCTTGCCTGTAAGTGGTGCTATAAATAAATCGAGTGCCGCCTCTGTTAATTTAACAGTCGGCCTAGTTATAATGGTTTGTGCTATATTTGAAACAAGGTTCCTCATCTGAGTTCGTGGATTAGAAAGCATATTGTTATATCTGTACTCAGTAAAAATCTCACCAAAGGTTGGTTTAACAAACTTACGATAAAAATCATTAACTTGTTTCTGGTTTGTAAAATCTATATTCTTACCCATATCAACCATTCTATCAACATCATCTGTGTGTTTGGCCATATCCTTTATCATCTGTTCAAATAGGGTGGCTTCTTCCCCACTTATTTTAGTTCTAGCAGCCCTAAGCATTTGTCCCCTGGCTCGTAGCTCTGCATTAAGAACCCTTGTTAGTTCTATTGATTCGCGCAATAACTGTCCTCTTTTAACTGGATCAGTTGTCTTGGTTAATTGCTCCCCAATACTGGCTATCCTCTGTTCTGTTTTAAGAAGCATACCGTTGGCCTTCTCAACCTGTTGTGGCGTAATTATATCATCCAATAAATCTGCCTGTTTAGCAGCCTCCAACCATTGCCTTTCTGTCTGTGGTATTTTGTTTTCTATACCTGCTTGTTTAAAATTTTTAACTATTTGTTTTTTTGTTACATCAGGCACCTCAAATTTGTCTAAACCAATGCTACCAACTCTTTTTTCAAATGGTTCGGTCATCTCCTTGGTTACATTATCAATAGCACCCTTAGCATTGTTTGATTCTTTTAAAAGTTGAGCAAGAGGAACTTCTTTAGCGCTTGATCCTTTTATCTTATCATACTGATGAAGGTGTACTATATCATCTTTTGATATGGGTATATTTTCTGCTTCATCAACTAACCTTAGTTTTTGTTCTGGTGTCAGGTCATCAAGGCGAGCATATATCCCCTTATCATCTAAATAAATAACCGGGTCGCCGTATTTATATTCCAGGTCAGCTATCTCTCTGGCCTCCCTCATTGTAGCAAAAGCATCGCTACCATCATCAAGGATATTAGCGATAGTTTTATTAACCTCTGCCTGTCTCTTGGCTCGCGGCATTTTAGATATCCTTCTAGCCTCTGCTTGTATGAATTCTTTGGTGGCATTATCTTTTATAACCTTACCAATTTCATTCATTATTTGTTTCTCTAATTTTTTTCTACCAGGAAAACGAAGGTCTATATCAGCTAGTGTCATTAGGGCAACACCAGTTGGGGCCAGCCAACCGGCCTGACCATCTGTAGCTCCTAATTTTTTAAGCATTTCTTTTGATTCCCGATGTCTTTTTTGAAATGACTTTATTGGTTCCTCCCCAAAGGCAAACTGCAAACTCTTCGGCACTTCTATTTCTTCTTCTGGTTTGGTAACAGACTGAGAAGCAGATAAAAACTGCCTGCCAACAAAGCCGGGTATCATTGGTATAAGTTTTATAATTTCTTTAGATACATTATAGGTCATTGCCGTACCGTGCTTTAATCTTTGTGGTATAGTTCGTTCCTTGTCTTCTGCTATTTCATTTTTTACCCACTCAATAAGTCCCTTGCCTAATTCTTTGCCTATTTTCTTTGTGCTTTCACCCAGGGTAGGTTCTGGTTGGTGTGCTTCAGCGAATCTTTTCTCTGCTATCTTTTCAGCTGTCCTAGGGGGCATCTTTGTTTCTGGTCTTTTGCCCTCCTCTGTTGGATGCACAATTTCCACCTTAGTGTCTTTTGGTAGCGATAATCGTTCCCTGGTCGGTCCGGGTCCCATCTTAACTGGAGCGCCCTCCCCCTCTGGTGCAGAAATAAAAGTCTGCTTCTCAAAGGTGGGAGAAGGTTCTTTGGTTTTTATCATAATCGGCGTGGATGTCATTGTCTTTTCTTTTCTTTTGTCTTCTTCTTCTTCAGTATCAACACCAAACAAATTTTTAACATAGTTAAATGCTTTTTTAAATAGTCCCATAAGTTATAATTAGAATTCAATTGTTGTTCCACCTGGAGTGGTTACACTTATTGTGTCCTCTTCTTCAGATTTTCTGTCGTATAATTCTTTAATGGTTGGATCATTATAGTTTACATTACCCTTAATGGCTTCTAAAAATTGGTTGCCCTTTCCTGGATGAAGAATACTATATTCTCTAAACTGCCTTTCTACTTCAAAGCTGTTATATTTTCCATCACTCCCTATACCTGATTCAAGTATAGTAACAGCATTACTTAAATCTGATTTTTGTTGGTCATTCATCATAAGCGTTACACTTGGTGCTCGTGTTTTGGTCTTACCAATTTTACCCGCTGATACTTGATTTATAATCTGACCCGTCACTGTGTCGTAGCTTGTAATCATTACATTGCCTCTATCATCTGTACTCTGGATAGCTTTGACGTTTGGTTTTTCTGTCTTCAACCCGGTAATTTCAAATTCCATACCTGTATTGGGGTCAGTAATGGTTTCGGTCTGTCCTTCTGGTAGGGCCTTCATAAGACTGATAATGTCTGAGCCCTTAAAGAATGGGTCAGCGTTAGCTACATCAAGTCCCTCAAACTCTATCTGTTCTCCAGTGAATGGGTCGGTAAAGGTTCTGGTTTCACCGAATGGAATCTTGCCCATAATATCAGCTTGTGCTCCCCAGATATTATACATAGCTGTCATCTTTAATCTTTCTTCTTGCTGTTGTTGTAGACCAAAGGTCATCTCAAACTGTTCCTGTGATTGCTCCATTTGCCCTAGTTTCATAGCTAATTCTGCCTTTTTTAAGATAAGGTTGTTCTGAGCTGTCTGCATTTGTAGTATTTGTTGGTCTGCCCTTTCGGCCGCCGCAAAGTCTCCAGCCGCTATGTACTGTTCTTTCTGTTGTTCAATATCCTTAACACGACTATCAATATCTTTCTGTAGGTTATTCATATAACCCATCTCAGCTGTTGATAAACCAAGTCCACGAGTGACACCAAATTGTCCCCGCGCACTGCCCTTTTGTCTTTCACCCAGTCTTTGGGCTTCTGCTATCTTGGGGTCAAACAAGGCATTGGCAGCCGCTCGTCTGGCAGCCCTGGCCTTTGCTTCTGCGTCCCTAATATCTTCCAAAGTCATAGGTGATTCGTAGCCTTCCAAGAGTTCATCAACCGTATCACCTATACCTGGCTCTCCCCCGGGTGGTGGGTCTATGGTCGCATCACCACCACCTCCGCCAGAACCAGCATTTCGTTCTGCCCAGATAGCTTCAGCTTCCTCATCAAAGGGAGCAATACCGTGATGGGTAGATCCATCAGGCGATATCCAGAAGGGGTTACCCTGGTCATCCCACTGAGTTTTAGGTGCCCCAGCGGGCGTAGGGTTCATAGTTTCCTCAGTGCTAGTAGGGTTAGGACTAACCGCAGAAGCACCTTCTAATATTGCACTTGCTGTGTTTGTTATTGCCATATTATTTAATTTTAATATTTAATCTATCTAAAATTCATTGTTTTGGGCAATTAGAGAAGTGCCTCCAGCACCGCCTCCGCCGCCACCGGCACCGCCACCGGCACCACCTGTAGCGTTGACATCTCTATCTGTCCCAGCAGTTCCATTACCTGTTCCACCTGCTCCACCTGCAAATCCTGGGTCAGTTGGCCCAGTTGAACCATTTTGTCCATCAGCACCTAAGCCGCCCGCTCCACCTGTTCCTCCATGACCAGCACCACCAGAGCCACCTTCACCTCCGCCACCACCCGTGGCAACAGCACTTCCTCCAGCACCACCAGAGCCACCATTACCACCATCACCGCCAGTTACTGCTATGGTTCCTGTATTTGCAGTTAGATTATTATAGAGAACGACAACCATACCACCGGCGCCTCCGCCGCCGCCTCCGCCGCCGCCTCCGCCAGCGCGAGTAGTTCCAGCACCACCATTACCGCCAGCGCCGCCATCTTCACCATTGGCGTTTATTGTGCCAGCGAAATTCAAATACCCTCGTACTTCTATTATTAGGGCTCCACCACCTCGTCCGCCAGCTCCAGCTCCACCGCCGCCGCCTCCGCCAGCGACTCCATTTCCGTGTGTTCCACCAGCATAGTTGCCGTAGCCGCTGCTTCCGCCAGTAGTGCCATCTCCGCCACTAGATCCATCAGATTGATTTCCGCCAGATCCTCCACCACCAGAACTACCGCCAGCACCTGGAACTATATAAATCATTTTATGTTTTTGGGTTGCATATATTGAAGCAATGCCAGTAGTTGTATAAGCTGTTATAGTTCCAGCTTCCGCATCACCACCAGAACCATCGTTTGCTCCAGCATCACCACCGGTTCCATAATGATTGTCGGTATCTAAAATTTCATCTGCATCTGTCCCGTCTCCACCGTCAGTTCCACTTACAGCAGGGTTGCCAGCGTTTCCACCCACAGAACCAACTACACCAGCGCTACCAAAGTCAGCTAATATAGTAGTAGAGGCTGACATAGTAAAATTACCAGTACATTTTATCTTAACTACACTTCCCTGGGCGTGAGGATTAGAGAACTCTATGCCAAAATTAGTTATATCACAGCTTGTATAGTTCATTATCTTTTCTTTCGCACTACCGATATCTATAGTGGTTGTAGCACTATCAGTGTTTAGAGCACCATCAGTACCAAGTCCACCAAATTTAGATAGAGTAGTTGAAGCTATTGTAACTTGATCTATAATTGTAGTGCCTGTAAATGTTTCTGCACCACCGTGAGTATTGTCGCCAGTAAAAGCAAAGTTTTCACTTAAATCTAGCCAGTCCTGGTCAAGGTATCCATCATTTTCAGATACTGGTACATATAGCCCCCTAACATCCGGAGAGCTTGTTGCATACTTTGCTTGTAGAACTAATGGATCATCAACACCTAAATCAGTTGTACTTGCCATTTCTATCTGGGTAGATAATTGTGAAATACCAGCTGTAGTTTCAGACGAGGTTGCAGCTCCCTGAGCAGTTACATTATCTACATATTCTTTAGTAGTAAACTGAGTAGATGAGGTTGCAGTATAAGACGAGATAGGTAATTGCTGGAAAGTTTTTATTCCAGTAATAGTTTGGTCTGAACCAATTGATAAGTAGTTCGCGTCAATAAAATGCCAGTCATTAGTAATAATAAGAGTAGCACCAGCAAAGTGCTTCTTTTTATTGGCATCCACATCACTGGTATTATTATAAAAGTTATAACCCCAAGTACAACCAGTTAAAGTATAATAACTTGTATTATCTGTGATACCAGTAAAGCTGAATATTTCCTCATTGTCCGTGCCCTGATCTATCTTGGCAAAAGCAAGGGTTGAATTAAAGTCGGCAAATGTTAGACGCCGTCCATCATTAGTAATCATCGGGTCAACATTTAAAGTAGTCGCAGTTCTTGATGAGCCTGACTCCAAGTCCTGCCTAAGATTAACAGAAATACCAGAAGGTTGAAACGGATTAGCTCCGATACCTCCCTGAAGATACCTCAAAAGCGCAACATTCTGATTGTAAGTCCCGGTATATGTGTCATCGCCGATAGTCTTATAGAATTCGGCACGCTCAGATATACTGGGGATATCGCCGTTGTAGTATTCCCACAATGTATCAGCGGCTGCAACGCCAGTAACACACAGTAAGAAGGCGAAAAATGGGATTAGAAATTTTTTCATAATTTTAAACATTAGTATTTATAACGTCTCTATAATCAATTGTTTTTAATGTTGGATTAGTAGCTAAATTAGATACTGCCCAGTAACTCTCATTACTGGTTTCACTATCATACTCTGTTTCTATTTTTATCTTATACCTGGTAGACTTCTTTATGTCTACGTGTATCGGTACAGAGAAAGCATAACTGTCAGTTATGTCAGCGCTTGAAGCACCAAGACTAACCGTGCCAAGAACGTCAGCACCAAGAGCACTTATCTTTTGGGTGGTTACAAAGTCATCATTCCAAGCCAATGTTTTACTCTTACTACCCTCACTACCAAGCAGTCCGTATAGTACACTTATCTTTATCTTGGTACCTGAACCGATATATCCTTCCACCCATATCTTGTTGAACTCTTTTCCTCTGGCTGGTTCACCAAAAGTAAAGGCCTTGCTTGTCCAGCTATGGTTAATAGCGGCACCCCTATTTGACTTACGAACAAAGAACTGATAGACATTCTGGTCAATGCTTGAAACAAAGAACAGGTTATCACCATCAAGTATCCAGTCAGCCACAAAGGCTTCATCAATTGATACGTCAACTACAGTCGCATCCTTAGCTGATCTAGTTAAATAAAAGGCTATTATCTTGTCATTGTAGTCACTATCAGAACTTTCCTTGCAGGCCACATAGACCACTCTCTTTTTAGGGTAATAAACAGACGCCGCAGTAGTAAAGTCATATCCTTCGATTGTAGGCAAAATAGCGTCCGATATGCTATTTAGGTCGAAATCCTCTGCTTGCGACGCTCTCTGGATAGATTTGAGCCCCTCACGCGTCGTGGTAAAGTAGGACGCCTTATTAAGGCCTGCTCCTGCCTTCTGATTTGAGGCTCCACTATCATCAGCCAGGGTAAGTACATCCCTGTATGGTATCTTATTGGTGCCGTCATAGTCCAGCCAAAACACCAGTATCCCATCTTCCTTATGGATAATAATTTTATTCTTATCTATCTGCTTGGCGTCCAATAAAGTAATTGGTCCGCCTCCATCCGGGAAGTCCTCAATACCGGGGTCGTCTGGGTTATCAGCCGCGGTAAAGTTAGTAGCTACTGCCACTTCACTATAGTACATTTGGCTCTCCCGGGTTGGAACTCCTGAGAGCCAAAGTCGTGCCCCTGATGTCAAAAGTATATTACCCTTTGGATTTCCTGAATAGGTGGAACCGTCTGGCTGTTGGGCTATACCTTTATTAGCAGCCGGGTTCTGGGTAGTTGGATCAGGGGTAACACCAGTCAGAGTTGTACCACTTGTACCACCAGTATAAGCATAGGTTGTGCCATCTATTAAGACACTACCGGTCGCATCAAATCCCTCAAAAGCAAAGGTGTCTGTGCCCGACTTGGTAATAGTAGCTGCCAGAATAGTAAAGTCAGTTCCGGCTCCTTCAGCCGTTAGTGTATCTCCGCCAACTAAAGTAATAGTTCCTGCTACAACCGTGTCTATTGTATATTGTCCGTTATTATTGGTTGTGCCACTAACATTGATTATATCCCCCGCCTGAAAACCAGCAGTTAAAAATCCATCACCGCTATCAGTTATAGTGTCCGGGTTGCTATCTACAAAGGCTATAGTATCAGCTGTTATAGATACCCCGGTCACACTGTCCACTAAAGCTGTTGCTCCGTTCCAGGTATGAAAATTATCCTGACCATTGGAGAATATAAGCTGGTTAACATTAGTGTTATTAAATGGAGCAAACCCCATTACTGCTCCCTGTGTTTTGTCGCCAGACAATAACTCCCAGTCACCATCAGAAGTATCAGGACTTGAGGGGTTGAACCAGTCCAGGTGACTATTAGTACCGTCATCTCTTACTCTTAGCTTTATTCTTTTTAAAGCACCGAAATTCTTCTTATACATAAATCCTCGCAGGTTAGTGCCCACATCTGTTATCTTTGACCCCAACCTATCGTAGCCTTTCTTACTCTGAATAAGACCCTGCACCGAGAAGTCCATATTCGCACAGTCAGTAGCGTTCCTCTCTGGTATCTGATCTTCGGGGAGGTTAGTCCTTAACCCACCCAGATTTGATATGTTTTTAAATTCTTGTGACATATTAGTATTGTTCTCTTAATTTAACTTTTCTTACTGCAACTCTTGGCCTCTTGCCAATATCCCCCTGTAGCATTGCCACTTCTTTGACTTCCTTATTTCTCCAAATAGCTGCTTGTCGTTCAGCGTCGTCCCCCAGTGACATAGGAGCCAGTATCTGCAGTGCTTTAAGTATAACTAATTCTTTGTATCTGCGCGGCATAAGTAGTTCATCAGTCGCAGTAGTGGTTAAGTCCTCCTGGAATACACCGGCTGTGGTCTGTGAATTATAGTAGGTATAATAAATGAACCGGTATGATATCGGCATATACATAGTCAGTGCTTCAATCACCACATTGGTCTGGTCTGTATAGCCAGCAGCGTAATTTAATATTACTGCCAGATAGTCTATATTATCCTCATCAACTGATCCTGTTTCTGTAGCATCTGCCCAGTCAATTTCCACATAGTTCCAGCCAGCTACTAGAGCACTGCCATCAGCTTGAGTGGTAGCTGTGCCTGACCAGTAAACGCTGGCACTAGAACCCCATCTGACCTCAACATTAGTAAAGTTGGTAACACTTGGCAATTTAATCCAGAATTGAATTCTGCCGATGTCCTGATAATCAGACAGGTCGGTAGCTTCCATATCAGAGTTTTGTATCAGGGCGTAGTTATTAGCAGACTGCGACACATCAATATCAAAAGTAAGTGATGTAGCCTGGGTTAAGGATAGGGTTTCTGTTTCAGCCAGAGTAGTAGCATCAGAACCAGTAGTGTCAGACGCCCAGGTGCCGTCAACATCCAAATCACCCATACCGTGTAGTTGAGCACTTGTTACCCCATTGGCTGAGTTTGTTTTAATGAATAAATCACCATCGCGGTAATCAATAGCATATTCGTCCAAGGCTGCCTGCCTGCCGATATTAACCATAAATTCATCGTCTTCGCGTAGGACATATTCGCGGAAGTGATCGCTTTGATTTAGATAGCGTAAATCAGCCGGCTTCTTAAAGTCGTCCATAAAATTAGAAAGTAGAACCGCTTTGCCATTAGGCACCAAGTCTACGGTCAGTTCCCGCTTACCTGTGCTTATATCAAACTCAGCATACAACTGAGCCATAGCGTCATTTATAGCTTCTAGTCTTCTGTTCTCATCCGGCTCCTGACCTGCCATCCTTCTTTGGATAGCTGTATCTATTTCACTGTAGAGTATAAGTTGTGACATATAAATATATTTAAGTATTAAGTATACTGTCCTGCCCATCTATTTGACGGGCAGAGATTATACTTAATCAGAAGCTAATAGTTCAGTAACAACACAAACAACATCTGTATCTGTTTGTTTAGTACAGGTTAATTGTGTATATTCGGTTCCATCAATTACATCATCAGCATTGGTAACAGAAACTAAATCAATTCCTGTTCCAGCGGCAGTAGTATGTGTAATGGCTGCGGTAGTAGTGGCGTTTTCAAATATCCAACTTCTTGTATCACCTGCGTTAGCCAACAATGTAGTCATTGTTGATGTGGCTGGTAATGTCCAGGTTCCATTGGCTGTATTCCAGGTAATCTCAAAACAATTATAAGCTAATAGATTAGCTTCAGTTACAGTGTGAGCTGTAGCAGTTGTTGAAGTTGCCCAACATCCGCCACCCTGGGTTAATCCCTGGGTAGATGTCTCACCAGTAATTGTCATTGTGCTGGTAACTGCTAAGTCACCGGTAACTGTTAAGTCATCACCAACTGTTAAGTCCTCTGACAACTCTAAAGTGTCAAAGTTTGTTGTCCCACCTATTGATAGGCCGGGTTCTCCTCCTCCAAAGTTCATTGTGGCATTCTCGACGTTTATATTGATGCCGTCAATTGCACTTACTACCCCCACGACAGATATTGCTATCGCAAGGATAAGTGCGATTGAAAGAACTTTATTGGTTGGAAATTCTTTTTTCTTTTTCCTCATAAAATTCTCTTTATATCCGCGCTGTCGTAAGGATTACGAAATGCAGACGGATAGTAATTATTAATTATGCGCATAACTAATAAGCGACCTTTAATTAGTTAATTAAATTGTAATAATCCCTCTCTGATATACCAGTCAAATCTCTTGCCTCTGCTAACTGTCTGATTACTATATTGTTTAATTCGTTCTGTTTTCTTTCTATTAGGCCCTGGGTAGCAGACAATTCATACACCTGGCCTTTTGCTCCGCTGTGTTTTTCTACTCTCATAATATATTTAAACCCTCTCTTGATTAACGCTATGATTGCCTGCAAGTCAAAATCCTGGTTAGCCTTCTTTAATACCATTAGTCTTGGATAGCTTACCAAAAATGACCAATGGAGTTTCTTCCTGTACGGAGGATAGTGATCTAAAACTTTCCAATAATTGCCCCAATCATAACCATAAATTATAAATGAATGATTAGCCCGGCCATAGTTATAATACAAATCACCCTTCTTATACCACGCAAACCCGGCGCACCAGATTGGCGAGAAGCGTAACGCCTCTTTGTATGTATTTGGATGGCGATGCAGGAATTCATATCCGGCTTCATATTCTTTTCCCCATCGTTTTCCTACGCCCTTAACATCAGCCGGTATGCTTCTATAAAAATCATTCCAAGAAAATTTATCCCTGTCCCAAGTCCAGGTATTCTCATTAACTGTTCCGTGATTTTTGACACTCCACATAACATTGGATAGGTGATTGCCATTACGCCCAGTCCCACTCATCTTAGCTGTAAACCTGTCTGACTTATTCCAATCAGCTCCCCATTTTCTTTTAGCCAAAGTTTCAATAGTATTTAAGCAGGCAAAAGATACGCATCCCATTGTATCAAAATATTTACCTCTTTGTATCTCGTCACCCGGCAGATATTCGTCCCATTGTCCGTCTTCCACAAGTGGCTTCTTGGCTAGTCCGGTATCTGTTCCAAACATAAAATTACGTGGATCTTTTTCCTCCTCTTCCATCTTCTTGATATCCAGCCCATCGTGAGAGTATATTAACTTACTCAAGATAGGAAAGCGCTGTGTCAATTTAAATATAATCTTATTAAACATATAGTAATTTTAATTATTAGTATGAAAATGTTTTGTTTTTGAAATAGGGCAACTAACTATTGTTAGCTTAATTGCCCTAGGTTTTTCGCTTCCGCCTCTTTTCAGCGATTTTATCCAGGAGTTCCATAAGACAATTAACGCATAGTCCATGACTGATTTCCTCTGTAGTGGGGTAAACTCTAATCGTACAATGTCGTTTTAGTTTGCACCTGTGGCACCGTCGCTTTTTTAGTTCTGCATCAAAGCAGCCATAGACAGTCCCACATTTGTAGCAGGCTCTCAGCATCACTTCTCCTCCTTTATCTCGCTTAGTAGGTCCATAGATACCTCATCTCGCACTGGCTCGCCCCAGGCATCTTTCAATCCGCGTCCAGTAGCCCAGTCAATGCAGAAGGTAATTCCGCAACGAGGACAGTAACAATATATCCAAATCCCACCGATGTTCCTGATAACGCCACACCGCACCTGCCACTGTTTCATTGCTACATTTTTATCCTCCTCCAAACACTTTGGACATAATGCTACCAGATGCCAGCACATATTCATCACCTCCTTATAGGCCTAGTCTGGCAAATGCCTCCCTCCTCTTTTCAAGTAAGTATTCCGCCTGTTTCGGATGGTTCAAAAAGGTGTTAAGAATATAGAAATACTCGGTTTCCTTCTGCCTGGTTACAGGCACAAGTTTCTGCCACTGGCCGTGGCACGACCTGCACATAAATGTTTTGAAGGGGGTAACACCGAACCACCGTTTGGGGAGGATTAGAAAGGAGTAGATGCGTGGTACAATTCCGCAATACGGACAAAACTTCATAACCCCTCTCCTTTACTAGCGGTTGGGAGATACAATTGAATGAGCAGCCCATTACATTGTCGCACCGCTTTACGCCAACGAAGATGGCTACCCAAACTACCATATTGAGGACCAAAGCCACTATCAGCCCCCAATTAAACCGTTTCATCGTGATTCACCTCCTTTCAGGGTACTAAGAAAAAGTCTGATGCAAAAGTTAATCGTTCGTACTTCTTGAGTTGTTCAATGTCGTAGAACACAGGGATACCCAATTCTTTTGCCCGCTTAATTTCATCTATCGTGCCCTCAGAATTCTCATAACCAGGCAGTACATACACAGCTTCACTAGCTTCCAGCCACGCCATAGATAATTCCTTAATGAGCTTAATGGAGATTTTTTCATCTCCTTCAAGCACGAACCAATACGCGTAATCAATGAACGGACAAAAAGGGTAAAAACCAGCAAGTAGTAACTCCACCGAAGCACGAATGCCTTTGCGGACGTTGGTAAGGTATTCAATGGCATGGTTCTTGTCCCCTGTAGGCGTGATTGCCCCTGCGACATATACTCGCATCTCACACCTCCTGGATCTGCCGCTCCTCATAATGAGCGAAGAACTCGGTTTTGAACCTCTGCACAGAGCGGCTCTTGTCCACCTTGAATTCTACAATCCAGAACCCAATGTGGGCAGCGAGTTTCTTTCGCTTCATAAACGGCGTTTGTCCTTCAATACATCCGCCCTGAAGGACGAATACGTTGCGGTAACAAGGAAGATACTCAGCTTTGTGATAATGCCCGATAAGGATTATCTTGGGTTTTTGCCCGCCGGAAATCGATTCCACATACTTTTGGACGGCATAACTAATGGCGTACGCTGTCCCGCCGGCTGGATGGAACAACTGCATGTGCACCTTGTGCTTCCCGCCGATTAGAACATCAGCTAACTCCTGGCCCAAATAGACCATGTCTTTTCTCTCTTTAGCGATAGCCCGACCGATGTCAGTCCCCGCAGTGCGGAAAAAACTCAGGTCATGATTCCCGGTGATGAAGTATGTCTTGATGCCCTTACGCTCAGGGTAGCGGCTGATAACAGCCTCTACCTGTCGGTCAAAACCGTGCGCGTAGAGCTCATACTCCTGTCCCCGATACATCCGTTCCCCGGCACAGAGGTCTCCAGAGTGATACACCCTGGTAATACCCTCACGCTCGAAGACATCATAGGCCGCATTTAAGACTTCGCTGTGTTCGTACAGCGACCCGATATGAGTATCGGTAACGTAACCGAACCTTACTGTGTCTCCGTAGTATCTGTGTATGGGGATTTTTTTGGCGGCGATTGCCCTTAAGATTCTGTCCTGCATCTGTTTGCCTAAGATTTCTTTTTCTTCCTTTTTCATTGTCGTCGTCCTCCATTTTACCGAGTATCTCATTTGAGAGTTCAATGATGTCAGCTACCTTCATCCTTTTGATTTTGGCATCTGTTTTTCTCTCTATGAGACCTTCGGCGGTGAAGGGGAACTTGTCGTGCAACCACTCGTGGGTGTAGACTGCGGCTATCATTAATGGCAAGTTCAGGTAAATTACCTGCTTCTGCTGATCAATGAGACCGAGCGTGTTCTTGTCTATCCACGAGTTGACCACTCGATATTCCCCGCTCTCCAGGAACTCTCTCAGTTCCCGCGTTTCCCCAGCCTCTTTGACCACTTTGCCCTTAGCCATTTTTTCCTCCTCTTTTGGTCCTGTCTTCTTTTTAGCAATTTATGCTCCTTCCATAATTCAAGTGAAACCATTATGAAACACCCAACACCAACAATAAGTGCTAACCAGACAGTGTCGTTCATTGTCTCACCTCCTAGAATTTAAAGAACGTCTTTGATATATAATAAACTAACCCGATACAAATGAAATACAGCAAACTCCATAATATAGCTTTTATCAACGGTTTCATCATACACTTAGCTGAAGTGCCAATATAGAAAGGCACATATTAAAAATATAAATGCTCTAATTACCCATTTTATTACATTATCCGACCACATAATGTATGCTGTAAATATTATTCCGACTGTTCCAACTGCTATTCCCGCTAATTGTATTAGGGGATCGTCCCACATTTATTGTCCGTTAGTTGAAACTAACAGGTTAATAACCCCGGTTATTAGTCCTGCTATAGAACTACCAGCAACTATCCAGAAAAATTTCTTCAGCCAAGCGACATCATTTCTCACTTCACTCATTTTAACTTTAAGCTCACCCACATCATCCTGTAGGTGTTGTATGTGATTATTTTTAAGATCACTAATCTCGCCCCGAAGAACCATAAAGTTTTTGTCATAGCCGTTAAACCTGCGTCTATCACTTTCACAATGGTCTTCTAATTTTTGTTTTAATACTTCTATACTCATAGGAATATCCAAATTAAACCGCCAATTACTCCACCGAGAAACCCGCAAATAACTGATAGAATAACTGCTAGTAAGTTCTCTGACATATTAATTATTTTCTTTTACAAATTTCTGAATAGTCACCAAAATAAGGTTGATTATTGGAACTAACCATCCATAATCACCAAAGTTAATCTGGGACAATAAATCAATCGCACCGGCTATCACAGCTGATACAGCTATAAAACCTAAAACTTTCAGGATACTTAATCCATCAGTTGTGTTTAATTGATACCTTTTTGAACTTGCCATAAAATTTATATTTAATTATTTAATCGTATATTATAATTTCTGGTGGTTGTGTTGTGTCTACGGCTGCAGGAGCTTCAGACGGCGAATCACCAACTATACATTTACCTTTATCGCTATCACCATCATCCTGATAACAAACTACTATTTTATCTGAACCTATTAAAGCTACATCTAGTCCGTGATAACTGCCACCTGTTGCTCCACTTTCAAATTCTTCTGGCGTACTAGCGGTAATAGTTCCTGTACTAAAATCTATAGTCATATAGTTTGATTTGCCAGCCTCACCATCGCCCACATCACTATACACAATTACAGAGTGGGTTGCATCTATGGCTACTGACCTTGCAAAAGCGACATCAGAAGTATTAGAAAAATCAACTGGCGTGCCATCTCCATAACTATTTATTGTTTCGCCAGTAGTTGTTCCTATTAAACTTTCTCCCTGTGTGTTATTATCATCTTTATAAGTTAGTAAAAAACTATCTGTAGTGGGAGCATTGACACTAAAATTACCACTAAAACTTCCTCCATCATCCCAATCATAATAATTTTTCATAGTACCCTCTGTAAGAGCATCGCTAGCTCCTACACTAAGAGCTACACATTCACCATCCATATTACCATCTTCACCACAAGAACCACATATTATATATTTATCTGTATCTAATTTAGCCATTGGCGGCATACCAATAGACCCATTACAATACTCTGCTCTTGTTCCACAACTAATAGAACTATCGGCTGCTACTGTACAAGCCTCTGTATAGCCATCTAACCCACCTGTTTCATCACGATAAGCAACAGCAAATTGGTCAGTATCAGTTGGAACGCATTGGACATCCTCTGTGTTTGCGTTATTAAACTCAAACTTAACACCTAGATTTATAGTTGTCCCTGCGGTAGTAGAAGCTGAATATACATAACCATCATCACCATCAGTAGCAGAACTAAAGGCTATTACAAATTCATCAGTATCAGTTTTACAAACATCAGTCATTGTTTGACCTTCTTCAAAAAATGGCGTAGCGTCAGCTACAAATTCTACTGTAGAACCCCAAGTAATATTTGTACCACTAACTGTCCCAGCTCTACACTTACCAGCATCAGCATCGCTTTCATCCACAAAACATACAACAAATTTATTTGAACTTGAATTTACCCCCTCAACAGAAATAAACTCTGTCACACCTGCTTCAAATTCTTCTGCTGTTCCATAAGTTATATCAGCATCAGTATAAACTGGATAAGTAGCGGTTTTAAGAAACTCAACTGGTATCTGTTTTATAAATTTATCTTTTTGTATAAAACTCTTTATCTGTTCTCTGTGATAAAGAATATCACACTCATTATTACATTCTGTTTCATCTTCTGGGTTACAAGTTTCTTCACATACTTTTTCACTATAACTATCCCATACCATAGCTGGCTCAAGATATGAATAATCTCCTAATCTAACTTTATCTGTAATTTCCATTTCGCTATCTTTATCCCAACCATCTATTACAAAGTTAGTTTTCATCACATATTCTATCTCAAGATATTCAGCATCTTTTGGTATAGAACCTAGTTTATCCAAACTTTCTATCTTCACTATTTTACTCCATACTCTACTATCAGTTTTCATTTCTAAATCAATACCATTGCCTAATACATTTTTATATTCTTTTTTACCAGTAGTTTTGCTTACGCTGGCAGTATCTTTAAAAGAACTTCCCTCATTATCCCACTTCATACTTACTGGCTTGAAAGCGATATACTTATCATCTAACTTATACTGAAGTGGATCATCGCTAGTTATATCATTTTTAAATTCTTCTTGAAAATTTTTCTCTCCAATCTTATAAGTATTATTTTCTGGTGCAGTTACATACTCCGGCTGTGCTCCAAGTTCATTATCACCACTTTCACACCCAGTTAATAATATAATAAAAATTGCTAATGTTAGTATTTTAATCCGCATCTTCGGTTATGTTAGTAGTTATAGTAATTAAATTAGGATTAGATGCGGATGTCCCAACTTCTACATACATATTTTCTCTCATAGTCCAGGTGTTATTAGATGCTGGTGTTACCTCCGCGCCAGTTGTTGTGCATTGAACTTGTGTAGTAGATGCTGTGCCATCACCAAACCCAACCCAAGCTGTACCCACATCAGTCTTACAATAAATATTATTTAAGGTGGTTGGTCTATATGGATTAGCAATTATCATTGTAGTAGAAGCCGAAGCCCCAAAATTTCCTATATAAGCTAATGTAGAACTGGCAAGTATTAAATTTTTATCCCTTGAAGCAAATAATGACTTCTCCTCACTTCCGTCATAAAACCTTATAGAGCTTGAGGCGCTTGTAGTATCAACCGCTATTTGTCCCGTAGCACTTACTGTTGGATCAGCAGCGTTTGGTATTTCAAATGATGTAGCTCCACCAAAATCATATACCCCAGTACCTACATCACCCGTATTTAAAAGATAACCATCCTCTATATAAGCCACCGACAAAGTAGAACTAGCCTCCCAGGTGCCACCAGCAACACTAATGGGTCCAGTCCAACCAGAGCTATCTTGTCCTGTACCACCAACAGTATTTCCTATAGCGTTCCCTGCCCAAGTTAATCCGGTGGATGACCAATTTAAAGTCCCTGCACCAATAGATAATCCAGTACCCTCTATATCGGTACACTCAGTTGCATCTGTAACTGCATCCACTCCAGCTCCAAAGAAATCTACTGCCGCATCACCAGCACTAGCAGTAGTACAAGTATCAGCATTACCAGTTAAAGCACCAGTTACATCACCACTAACACCACCCACGGCAGTAATTAATCCAGTAAAGAAAGATGTTGAACTAGCATATATTGTATCTTGAAACCACATTGGTGAACTTGTAGCGCTTGTTTCTTCACTATAAGTTGTAAGTACATCCCAAGCAAAAGCACCACTTCCCTGTTGATCTGTAGAATTACAAACTATCTGAGAATTGCCACTATCCCAAGTACAAAGTTTAGTATCAGTTAGAGTACCGGCCTTTACATCTGTTCCTATAAGTAATACTTCTGAAGTTAATTCACCAGATGCTAAATTACTCCAATCAACTGTTCCTCCTTCTCCTAAGTCAGTAAATCCTCCCCAATTAAGATTGTCTGTATCAATAATGTCATTACCATTAAAGTCTGTAAAAGCAGTTGTACCATCAAGTATATTAGAAAATTGTGTTTGCGCATTACTACTCAAAGTATTTATATATAAAAGTTCAGCATCAGAAACAGAACTATCTGAACCATAAGTCGCTGCACCCAAATTACCAGCCAGTGTTAAATCAGTTCCCCAGCCAGTAGTAAAAGTAAATAAAGTACTGGTAGCATTTGCAGTTTCTATCCTATCTTGAAAAACCATGTGGTCAACTCCCAGCCCGCTTATAAATAAATCACTGGGGTCACTATCTATCCTTAAACCTATTGTGGCCTGATTCTTAGGGAAAATATCCATAGTATCAATGTTTCTTATATCACCGCCCACAGTAGCAAAATATAAATTGTCACTTAACTCTACAAATCCCTGAAGATTTGTTTGGGCTGCAAAAGTAGCTTGACCTGTAAAAAATGAAGTGGAAGAAGCATATAAACTATCTTTTAACCAAATAGGTGTGGTTGTAGAATTGGCATTCTCGCTATAAGTTGTGTCCGGTGTCCAGGCGAAATCTCCTCCTGCACCCGTTGCATCTGTGCCACATTTTAAAACACCATCAGCAGTAGTATCAATTGTGTCACAACTTACAAGGTTGGTAATAGCAAAACTGGTAGTAGTAGCATCGGCCAGGGTGGTATCTCCATCCAACCAAGTTTCAGCTGAAACAGTAAATTGAGTTGTAGAAGCACCATTATCTAAAAAAGCTGTCCCATCTACTTCTAAATCGCTTGTTATCAACACATCTCCCACACCAGAAAGTCCGTGACCAGTTGTGTTTGTGGTACCTATTCTTAAATAAGCACCATTAGCATAAAACGAAGGTTGATTACTAACTGTTTGCATTATAAAATAATCATTTGTATCTCCTTGTGGTTGGAAGTGAAAACTATCCCCACCTATAAATAGGGTCTGATTTGTCTGCTGGTAAAGGTTGAAATAAGAAGCATCTTGGTCTGTTAATACAAGTTTCGGACTATCACCAGCACCATCATATATCTCTAGATCGTTATTAAACCAACTTAAATCAGATGCTGTAAATTGGGTCGTAGAAGCATTGGTTGTATTTAAAGTTGATATTGTAGATGATGCAGAAAGTATTACGCCCACAGTTGAGGTTGGAGTTAGTGCATCTGACCCACTAAATTGCCAATTACTAAAAACTCCAGAGGTTCCAATAGCTGTAGCTGTGGTTCTTCTGACTAATCCTGATTGCGGCTTAAAATAAAGATTAGCATTAGCTGTATCAAATTTATATTCCAAGGCAAGTATTTTCTCTGTAGTAAATCCTGGGTTAACTATTTTAACTATATTACTTCCCTTTGCTTGAACATTTTGCTCAATACCTCCGTCAAGGTGCATATCAGCATCAGTTGTTGTGTTTAAATCCATCACCCACAAATCACTACCTACCCTCATTATTCTAACACCGTACATAAGAGAATATTCTGGAGTATCATTACTCCAAATTCTATCTGCTACTATAGTAGTAGAGGCGGTTCCCCCATAAGCCACATCAATCCAAACTCTTGGTGCGCCACCTGTATTACTTTTGGCTAGCCCGGTAACCCTAATATCAATTACATCTCCATCATTTATATCATTAGCACCAATTGTGGCAGAAAGAACTGTGGTTGAGGCAGAAGAATTATCAACGTCAGCTAGGGTAACAGAATAAGCCTCTGTAAAAACCTGAGTACCGTCTCCACCACCTCCACCAGTCTGATCCGTACCACAACTAAAAGCATTAGTAGCAGTATCATATAAAAGTTTAGAGGTGGCCGCCGTACTACAACTTGGTAGGGCTTTTGACTGCCACGCCGAACCATTACCAACCATAAGGTTATCGTCAGTAGCGGTGGTCAATCCTGTGCCACCATAAGCATAGCCTATTGTAGTGGATGCTAAATCCCACTTATTATTCCAGGTATCAGCAGAAGATATATAAGCATCTCCTATGGCTGTGCCGTTCCAGGTTCCTGTTGTTATTGTATTTAAATAAGAATTGCCAGACACAGTAAGCATTGTGGTTGAGGCCTGACCCATTTCTGTATTACCAATTACCTCAAATATTTTACCGTCAGTAGTAGTGGCTGTTACCCCGGTACTTTGAATTAAAACTGTATAAGGGTTTGTATCAAGCCCATCATCGTTATATATTAAAAGATCATCTGTACTTGAAGCCCAGCCCACACCAGAACCACCAGAACCTCCGCCGCCAGAACCAACTGCGGCCCAAGAACCACCAGAGCTTTTGTATTCCACAGTTCCCGCATTATCCCGAAAACCATACCCGGAACTACCACTTAAAGCATTAAAATTTACATACTTATTTGTACCATTTATTAAAATATTATAACCGCCGGCATCAGCTGTCTCCAGGTAGCTGCCACCACGAAGATTCCAGTCGTTATCCGTTCTTGCCCCTAGGCCATCCTGAACTTGCTGAGCCGAACAAGCGACTATAAATATTAATAATGGGCTTAAAATTAAAAATATTCTTTTCATTATTTTGCGATTATTTGTAACTCAGGGATATTGCCCTGTTGTGTTATTTTCATAGATACGAAAAATTGACAGTTCTCTTCGTCCAAAGCTGCTTGTATTTTTTTGCCACACCTTGCTATACGATCCTGTTGTTCTTTTTGTAAAATTTGTTTTGCTTCCTCTTTAGATGGTTGTTCTTGTTTAATGTCCTTAGGCATAGTTTTATCTTACTTTATTAATATCATCTATAAATCCTTGAAGTCTAATAACTTCAGATTCAATAGCTGTCTTATAATTAGCTTGATGTGTCCGATAATAATTATTAGCCCTAACTACTTCTGCTGAAGTTAAGTTTTTAATCTTATTTAAAGCAACAATTTCAGCTTCATACTTTGAAGCATCAACCGGCACATCTCTCCTTTCATAAATTTTCCCACTCTTTTTTATAAATGTCATATTTTAAATTTAATATTAAATTACTCCCTGTAATGAATGAATTAGTGCAACATAATCAACCTTTAAATAATGACTCTGGTTTCCAGCAGTATGGTGATATGTTCTTATTTTTGCATTACCGCTACCATCTACATAATCATCACCAATGCTAGGTGGTATAAAAAATATTCCTTCTACCCAATAATCTTTACTATCTACATACATTTCTAACTGGTCCCACCTTGTGCCAGTATAATTATATATATCCCAAGTACAATAATGAGTATTACTTCCAATATATTCATATCTTACATTTACGAATTGAGGATACTTATCTACATTAGTAAAATTAAACTCTATATCATAAGCAGGTGTAGCATTAAGTTCTTCTACTTGATAAAACCCTGAACCAGCTCCACCACTATCATCAAATTTTGTTGCTACATCAGTTTGATCTCCAGTAGTTCCATCATCAACTGTTTCTGTAATACTTGAAGGAGTGAATTCCTTCCATTTTAAACTACCAGTTGATACAACTGCACCTGATTGCTCCATATAAAGTAAATCACCATCATCACCACTTCCAGTTCCATCTCCCATCCAAAATACTGCATTACCCTCTGCTGGATCTGATGGATCAGATGATTGTTCAACAGTAGAAAAAGGAGCATTCAAATCTATTCTTGTAGTAGCGTGTAAATCAAGATAACCACTTGCATCTGAATTCATATATTCTGCTACTGATCTGCAATGAAAACCACTTCCACCTCTTGCAAAGAATGACATTATATCTCCAGTAACTTCTGACGAATGATCTGACATATCTTCGCTATCAAACCCGATTAAATCTCCGCCAATAGAACAACCAGCCCCTATTGCAGTTTCATCAACAATAAAAAATCTTAAATCATTCGTTACTGAAGCTGTATCAACCATATTAACAGGAAATGAAATTCCTTTAAAACGCCCCACATTAGAAGCTCCTGACATTGTAAAGGTAGGAGCAATTACTAATAAATTAGTAGCCCTTTTTCCATCTTGTTGCAAACTCATTGTTGCGTTAAGACATCCTAGAGTATTAAAATTTCCGTAATTAGGTTCAATAGCAAAATTAGCACCATATCCAGTCCCGTGTTCCCCTGCGTCAGTAGCAAAAATAGACCCTCTACACCAAAAAGTAGCACCAAATTGAGAAAGACCAATATAACTTTCTCCAGTTAATACTTCAGCATATCCAGTGGCGTCAACTCCTGTAACCTCTGCTTGACTTAAAGTGTAACCACCAGTTCCATCAGTTAAATCTAAAGAACCTAATTGAATACTTCCCAAATATTGACGATTTATTGTTGCTCCTTCTGGCGGGACACCAAACATTTCAAATGCTCCTGCACCTTTTTGTCTTTGAACATTCCAATCATAAACTTGATATGTAAGGGGTGAAGAAGGAAAAATATTAGCGTCCACAGTAATTTTTGTAGCAGTTACTGCTGTTACATAAGCATATTGCCCACCACCATTACCACTCCAAACCCTTTCACCAACAGTAACTCCGTCATTCACGAAATCACCGCCACTATCATTTAACTCATCATCAGCCGTATAACTATCAGTATTTCCACTTGCAATAGTTTCTGCCCAACTTTGATTATCATCCTCAATAACGTCAATGACTTTGTCAGGATGAGAATAATCGTGTCCCCTTGAAGCGTCATTTATTAACCTATTACCACAAGAAAAATGTCCAGCAACTCTTAATTCACTATTAGCATTCATAGAATATATTCTGTCATAATCTCTAATGTCAAATAAATTAGAAGTTGGATATGCTTCAAGTCCCATATCAATATAACCATTCACTTTCAAATAACCATTTTCTAATTCTAACAAATCTTCATCAGCAGTAGTTCCTATCTTGCCGCCATTAACAAGTAAATCATCTGTTAATGTAGTTAATCCTGTTACACCTAAAGTACCGCCAATAGTAGAATTACCTGTTATAGTTAAAGTTGCCCCACCAACATCTCCAGTAGCATTTAAATCACCACTAGCATTTAAATCTCCTGTATTAGTTATATCACCAGTAGAAGCATCTAAAGTAATTGAATTTATTGGTGCTGCTGTTAATGAAGGATCATCAAATCCACCCGATTTAGTCCATCCAGTAGGATAACCAGTCCAAGTATAACTACTACCAGATCCATTAGCAGTAAATAAACCTGTTTGTGTATCAGGATAAGACCACCCAGCAGCAATAACAGTTAAGGCTACTAAATTATCTATAAAAGTAGTTATTTCACTTTGATATCCATTTTCATAAAAAGCAGTAACATAAAAGGGGCTTCCAGGGGCGGGTCCGCCCGCTCCCCATACTGCCGAAATAAGACAGCAATCAATATCTGTGCCACCATCTAATAATGCCCAAATAGCATCATCTGTTACATCAACCAACTCTGATATACTTCTATCATAATATGTTGCAGCAGTTCCACCAGTTCCATTATATGCTTGTCCGCCATAAGTAAAGCAAGTATTAGATATTGTATATTCAAAACCACTAGCCAACTTAATGTCAACTATTTTCATTTCTAAATCACCTGTCATACTATCACCAGTAACATTTACAAAATCATCCTCAAAATCAGCTGCCGTAGCAACTATATCAAACTTGCCTGTAAATGGATTAAATGCGTATTTACTCATATTATGATTGTGTTACACTATCTAAAACTGCACCGGTATAAGCTAGGGTTAAGGTAGAAACAGTAGTGCCACCCGAACCACCGGTTTTAAAAACTACGGTAGTCAAGTTGTCCCCAGTGTAGCTCAAACTAATGTAATCGTATTTTGAAGGAACCAAACTATTTATCACTTCCAATTCTGTGATAGTGTCGTCCTGCTTGTCTTCTGTGGCAGGATTAACTTGATTACCAAGTATATTTAGTAATTTTGCGACAATGCTTGTTCTCATATTTTATTATAAATCACCAAAGTCAATTTTTATTTTGGGCATAGCTACCCCTGCCTCTTTGTAGAGATTTTCTACATAACGATATGCTGATTCAATTTCCTCGGCAGTTCTGGCAATGTTAATTCTTTTGGCCTTTAGGCCGTCTAATTCTTTCTGTTTCTTAGTAGTTTCAGCTTCAAGGCCTTTAATTTCTTTCTTACTATCTTCAATTTCACTTTTAACCTCCTCTTTCTTGTCTTCAATCTTACTCAATTCATCGTTTTTCTTTTTAATCTGATCTTTCTTTTTAGCTAAATCATCAGCCACTTTTTCCATCTGTTCTGTAGCATTTGCTGTCTGTTCCCTGGCCTCATCACCTTCTTTTTCTGCGTCCTCAATCTTCTTTATTAAATCACCTCTTGATTTCCGTAACTCATCAACCTCTTCTTTTAAAGAAACAAATTCTTTTCCCTTTTTCTCTAATTTTTCAGTAAGAGTAGTAATTTCATTTTCCAAATTCTTCTGCAGAGTACTTGCTTCTTGTTCCATCTTTTCTCTTTCTTTAGCAATTGTTTCGTCAATACCATCAAGCTGACCTTGTTTAAGCTCAACCTGAGTTTCTAAATCCTTTAATTCAGCACTCACCTCTGTTTTCTTTTTAGAAATATCTGACTTGCTTTTCTTCATATCCTCAACCTCTTTTTGAAGGGTCTCTAAATTGCTCTGAGTAGCCTGAACAGTAGTCATTAATTCCTTTAATTTCTTCTGTTCCTCTACGTTCTTAGCTAAAATAGCTTCTGCCTCAGCTTTGGCACTATTAACAGATGCAATGATTCGATCCTGCATCTCTTTTAATTTTTCCATGTTTTGTAATCCTCTTGGCATAAATTTATATTTTAATTATTTGTTATC
>Ga0208015_1000333_pt1 | contig 28176 bp, 20 predicted proteins | sample 26BtaG_FD_184101 | JGI IMG/M metagenome (GOLD analysis project Ga0208015, IMG submission 184101) | Marine viral communities from Cariaco Basin, Caribbean Sea - 26B_WHOI_OMZ_CsCl (SPAdes) (version 2) | ecosystem: Environmental > Aquatic > Marine > Oceanic | place: Caribbean Sea: Cariaco Basin...
AAGGTTTATTATCATGCCCAATTCCAGACCCGTCTCGACTCCTAGCCTATGGCAGCGTATTTGGCAGGTGTTTTTGGTGACCGTTGGCACCAAGCAATTTTTCTCGATATTCTCCCCTTGGGTGAAGTGGTTGAGTATCTTGGCCGCCATTTGTTTGACCATTGGCAGTATTTGGGGCCTTGCTTTTGCGCCACCAGATTATCTACAAGGCAACAGCTATCGGATTATCTTTATCCATGTCCCGGCTGCAGGTCTTGCGCTGTCTATCTATTTTGCTATGGCGGTTTTAGGCGTTATCTTTTTGGTTTGGCGTATTAAGACGGCCAACTTGGTAGCCCAAGCGCTAGCGCCTATGGGTTTCTTACTGTGTATTATCAGTTTGCTGACCGGCTCTATTTGGGCAAAACCCACCTGGGGTACCTATTGGGTCTGGGACGCTAGATTGACCTCCATGCTGATTTTGGCCTTCCTATATGCTGGCGTGATGGCGTTGTTTGCGGCTTTTGAGCACACCTCAAATCGTGGTAAAGCGGCGGCTATCTTATCTATCGTCGGGGCGGTCAACTTACCAATTATCAAATACTCAGTGAATTGGTGGAATACCTTGCACCAGGGCGCGACCTTTACCGTGACCTCAGCGCCGAAAATGTCGGTAGATATGTGGTTGCCGTTATTATTAATGATGATTGGTAGCTATGCCTTAGTGGGTGCTTTAGCTATCTATCGCACCAACACTCTAATATTACGCCGTGACCAAGCCAAGGCTTGGGTGAATGAGTACGTACGCCGTAATAAAGCCAGCTAGGCTAGTGGCCAATTCGTAGCAAAGAGATAGTTGAGAAGTTCTAAGGTATAGTTTGGAAAGTCTAAGATATAGCTTGGAAATTCTAAGAATAACCCCCTAGTTTTAATCGCGTAGCAAGAGATGAGGAGCTGATAATGCAGCCATATTTTTATAGCTTTTCTGAATTTTTGGCCATGGGCAAGCACGGTGTCTTCGTCTGGTCATGCTGGGCGATTACGGTAGGGATGCTACTGGTCTTTATTTGGTATAGTCGCCAGCAGCGTAAGACTTTACTCAAGCAACTAGCGGTCCAGCAGGCGCGCCAAGCTCAACGTCCGGCAAAAGCTAAGACCAGAAAGCCTAAGCCCGTAACTGCCGCTGCGCCTAAGTCATAATCATCGTCCTTGAATGCTCCAGTTTTACCCCCATTAAACCTTAGTAATCCTCAATAATTTATAACGTTAAGTCAGGTTTGCCAGGTCTTAACGTGTACGCGTCCAATCCCTATCAGCCAATGTAATATTAGCCACGTCGATAACAGACGAATGAGAGTTAGGTATGAATGCAGTTCGCCGTAAAAAGCTCACTTGGGTACTTGCCACTTTGGCAGGCGCCGTTGTAGCTGTGGTGCTAGTCATCTATGCGATTGGTCAGCAGACCGATTACTATTTTGACCCGACCGCTATCGAGCAAGGTGAGGCCCCACAAGACAAACGTATCCGTGCCGGGGGTATGGTCGTTGCCGGCAGTATCCATCGCGATCCGAATGATCCTACGCATGTGAAGTTTGAAGTGACGGACTTTAACGCTACTATACCAGTAAGTTATGAAGGGATTCTGCCTGATTTATTTGCTGAAAACTCAGGAGTAGTGGCTACGGGTAAGATGCAAGGTAAAACCTTTGTTGCTAGCGAAGTACTAGCTAAGCATGATGAAAATTATATGCCACCTGAAGTCGCTAAATCGCTCAAGCAAGACCAGAAAGCACAGGGTATCGCGCCAAACTCAGAGCAGTATACGCCAGCGACGCCGATGCATGAGTCTAATACTTTAGTGCAATAGCTAGCCATGTTATTTAGTACAGTTTAGAGAGCTAATTAGACAATAGAAAAAGGGGCAATCATTAACGTGATTGCCCCTTTTTTATGGGGTTAATTTTTACTAAGCATGTTTTGCCATGTTTGCTAATTCTTAGTATTTCAAACTATTAATCGTCCCAATTAGGCGTATAGTCTGGATGCTCAATCATACGACCAGCACTACTGGCTAAAGTATTAATCTGGGCAATATCTTCACTGTCCAAACGCACTTTTGCTGCGTCTAAATTACCTTGTAGATGCTCTGGATTAGACGTTTTCGGTATGGCAATACGCTTATTATCAGACAGAATCCAAGCTAAGGATACCTGTGCTGGAGTAATATTGTGTTTATCAGCAATCTTCTTAATAATATCATTATCAAATACTTCACCGCGAGCAAGTGGCGAATAAGCTTCTAGTAAAATATGATGGTTGTTCATAAAGGTTTGCAAAGTACTTTGTTTGATAAAGGGATGAAACTCAACCTGATTGACGACGATAGGCACATCCGCATGCGCTTTCGCCTCGAGTAAGTAATCAATATTAAAGTTCGAAACCCCAATATGACGAGTTAATCCTTGTTTCTGTAAATCACATAAGGCAGGCATAGTTTCGGCTAAAGGTACGCGCTCATCTGGCCAATGCAGGAGTAACAAATCAACGTAATCCACCCCTAAATTTTCTAGGGACCGCTCGGCGGCTGCTTGTAAATTTTCCGGAGTAAACTTCATATCATCGGGAAAAATTTTCGTGGTTAAAAAGAACTTATCGCGATTGACCCCAGACTGCTTAATGCCTTTACCCACTTCTTTTTCATTGCTATAAGCTTGAGCCGTATCAATATGTTCATAGCCCATTTGCAAGGCCTTACTGACGATATCAACGCAGTCTTGACCGGTTGACTGCCAAGTACCCAACCCTAATACAGGAATGTTGGCAGGTCCCGCTGTACGGATATTATAAGTTTTATGCAAGTTCATATAATTTTCCTTATTTTTTATTCATTTAAAGTGTTTTGGCTAGCGCAAACAACTATCTATAAAGTAGCTATTTATAAAGTATCAGTTATAAACCATCACTAAGGCTTGCCATAACCCTTACTATAAGGAAGTTTAGAGGGCGGTTATAGGGATGCTGACGAAACCCTACAAAGTTGCCACAGGCTGTCACGGGCAGTTTTATAACCAGTAACGCTATTGTTCAGCTTATTTTTGAACTTATTAATAAAAATTTGAGACGAAAAAAAGCACTAATAGCTAAAGCTAAAAGTGCTTTTTTTATTGGACGACTAAAGTTTTTTCTAATCGTCCAACGGGTCCATTAGCTAGCTTGCATTATTTAGCAGCAGGTTGCTCACCCCAAATTTTAGGGTATTTGTAGCCTGGGAAAGTATCATGAGCATAGGTTTTGAACGCGTCAGAGTTATAAGCGTTGGTCACGTCTTTTACCCATGGCTGGTCTTTATCAGCAGTCTTAATCGCTGACCAGTTCACATAAGCAAAACTAGGCTCTTGGAACAAAGCTTCCGTCAAGTTGATACCAGCGTCTGTCGCGTAGTTACCATTGATTACGGCAAAGTCGACTTCATCACGCGCACGTGGTAACTGAGCGGCTTCTAACTCAACGATTTTGATATCAAATTTGCTGTTGTCATCGATGTCAGCTTTAGAAGCGGTTAGTGGGTCGATACCGTCTTTTAGAGTGATCCAACCTAGATCCGCCATCATCACTAGCGCACGAGCAAAGTTACTTGGGTCGTTTGGCGCAGAGACGCTCATGCCTTTATAAGCTTCTTCTAATTTGGTTTTTTTGCCAGAGTAGATGCCTAGTGGGGCAGTAGGAACCTGGAAAACTTCAACCAAGTCTAACTTGTTTTCAGTTTTGAAAGTGTCTAAATAAGGCTTATGTTGGAAGACGTTAATGTCTAAGTCGCCATCGGCCAAAGCTTGGTTTGGACGCACATAATCCGTGAAAGTCACTAGCTCAACTTCATAACCTTGTGACTCAAGCGATTGCTTAACTTGGTTACGGACCATATCAGCAAAGTCACCTTCGGTAGTCCCGATGACGATTTTTTCTTTATTAGGATCACGGTCGCCCGTTTGCGTAGCGTCAGTCGTGGTAGTAGTCGTTTCGGTGGTTTCAGTAGTGGTAGGCTCTTGCTTAGTCGCTTCAGGGGCTGAAGAATTATTACAACCCACTAAAACAAAACCAGATACGCCGACGGCAGCAAAAGCAGTGGCAACTTGACGGCCAACAGTTGAAAGTTTCATATATTTTCCTTTGAGGACTTAAAAAACGAGGATAACGCAGCGTCGTAACCATAGTCTAAAAAATAAACAGTCGCGCAGCTATTATCATGAATAAGAGGAAGTAGAGCGTTACTGACTATGGCAACCTATTAGGGCTAATAAACCTAAATGGTGTCTAATCATTCTAAATAGAGACGAATAATTCTAAATAGAAGCTAATAAGCCTCTATTACCTTAAGATACTGACCTATACGGCAGAATTAAGGAAAAACTAAGGCGAGCCAGTAACGGTCATTTTCAGCCCGTCAGTATAGTATAACTCGGTCACATTAGTTATGATTAATCTTCATAAGTACATGAACTATTTTTAACGTTATACGTTTAGCAGTCTCAGTTTAACTCTATCGATTTAACTCTGTTGTTTTAACTTTTAAACTCGAACAATTAGCGTTTGTCTAAACGCTGCGCCAATAAATTACCGCCAGCCTGAATGAGAATCACCATGACGGAGAGCAAGATAACAATAAATACCATGACTTCAGTTTGATAACGATAGTACCCATAACGAATCGCTAAATCCCCCAAACCACCGCCCCCAATCATACCGGCAGCCGCTGAAAACGACAGCAAACTGATGCTTAAGATAGTCACGGAAGAGACAATCCCTGAGCGAGCTTCGTTCAATAAGACTTTGATAATGGTAAAGGGTGGGGCGCCCATAGATTCGGTCGCTTCGATAATCCCACGCGGTACTTCCCGTAAATTTTGCTCAACCAAACGGGCAAAATAAAACGAGCCAGCGATCGCCAATACCAACGAAGCAGCGATAGGGCCGATACCGGTACCGACAATGGCTTTGGTAAATGGGCTCATCGCAATCATTAAAATGACGAAAGGGAAGGCGCGCACAAAGTTGGTAATGCCGCCTAGGATGGCATAAGCTGTTTTATTCTGCAGAAACTGGCGATCGCTCGATAAAAATAGAAAGATACCAAAGATACCCCCGATCAAAATAGCGACCGTGGTAGAGATGCCGAGCATAATGAAAGTATCTAACAATGCTTGCCAGATTTCTTTTTTCATAGTGAGCAGTTTGGCTATCGACTCAGAGAGTAATGCGGCGCTGATAATCATAATTAGTCCTCTAGAATCAAGCCTTGGCCGATAGGGGTTGTCGCTTGAATCGCGCCATCACGGATGTCAGCCACTTCTAATAGCTCGCCTTGATGTAGGAGCGCAACGCGGTTGCATAAGCGGCGAATGACGCTCATCTCGTGGGTTACGATGACGATGGTCACCCCCAATTGCTCATTGATATCGCGCAGACACGCTAACAAACTGCGGGTGGTCGCCGGGTCAAGCGCGCTGGTAGGCTCATCGGCCAACAATACTTTTGGGCTTGGGGCAATAGCGCGGGCAATACCAACCCGTTGTTTTTGGCCGCCAGATAATTGGGCAGGGTAGTGCTGCGAGCGGTCGCTAAGATCGACAATCTCTAGGCAGGCCATTACTCGGGCATGAATATCTTTCGCCGGATAGCCTGAGACTTTCAAATTAAAGGCGACATTGTCATAAACCGTACGGTTCGACATTAAATTAAACTGCTGAAATATCATGCCAATATTATGGCGTGCTACCCTTAAGTCACTCGCTGATAACCGAGTTAAATCTTCGTTGTCGATGATCACTTGGCCACTGTCAGGACGCTCAAGCAGATTGATTAGACGCAAAAGGGTGGATTTACCTGCCCCCGAATAGCCCATCAAACCAAAAATTTCGCCTTTTCTGATGTTTAATGAAGTCGGTTGCACGGCAGTAAACCAATGCGGTTTGCCGGCATTGTCTTTGATGGAACGGTCGCTCATAAAGCGCTTGCTCACATCATTTAGAACGATCATATCACTCATAAAAGACTCAAAATTATCGGTTAAGGCTACTGAATTTAAGGGGTAAAAAATAGATTTGGTGGTTGGGTAAATCAGCTTACGCCGTCGTCTTCACCACAGTTTAAGCCAAGGGTTATAGGCTTAAATTAAGCGCAGTAATATAGCATATCCTAGCCTGACTAGATATATTAATGCGAGATTAGCGCATGCCAATCTGTCATATTAGCGGGCGTATAGGACTATGGCTAGGATTGCCAATAGGAAACTTGCTGAAGCTATGAGGTGGCAATAGTGACCGATTTGTTAGACTAAAAGTAGGCTTAGCGAGCTCTAAAAACCTAAGTTCTTAAAAACTTAGCTGCAAAAATCTGGGCTCCAAGAACCTTAGCTCCAAAAATTTCAGTTTAAGAAGCCTCTTGTACCAAGGTGTGGTTTGAAGTCTCTACAGGTAGCACCACTAAAAAGCGTGTGTGACCATTGACCGTATCGGTAGAGATGCGCCCTTGATGAGCAGTGACAATTTGTGAGACCAATGATAAGCCTAGCCCTGAGCCTTTTTTGTTTTGTTGCAGACGCACAAAGGGGCTGAAGATATCTTCGCGTTTATCCGCGGGTATACCACTGCCTTCATCAATGACAGCTAAAACCGCGAAGTTTGGTTTGGCAATAGGGGTTTCTTCTTTAGCTTTGCGCAGGTGTTTGCTAAACAAGCTCTCTCTACGGGTTTTTGCTTCGGCTACCGGCACTAAATCCTTGCCAGTTTCCGTCTGAGACTCCGCTGCAGTGGCAGGGTCGGTATCCTCTCCTGTCTGTTTGGCGGTAGCATTGGCAGTCACCGCAGAGAATGAGCTAATGATATCGGCATAGCTGTGGTCATGCACCGGACCATTATGGGTGGTCGCATTACTAGTATTGGCGTTATTGTCACTGGCAGCATTAGCTGTTGCTGCCTTATTTTCTGCAAGGGTAGCGTCATCGGCCGTGCTATTAACAGTATTGCTATCAATGATATGGCTATCAGCGACTACGCCAGTTTCGTCTACAGACTTGCTCACAGCATTGTTAGAATTAGCACTTATATCCACACTTATATCAGTAAGGAAAGGTGTAGCAGCAATAGTGTTGACCAACTCATCGTCTGCCATAGGGTCTAAGTCTTGAGCTAGAACAGCTTGTACCAAATGCTCAGGGATGGTGCCAGCATCTTCATAATTTTCTACCCCATATAGTATAACGGTGACCGGGGGCACCCCATGCAACATAGCGTTGTTTAATAAATTACGAATAAGGTGGGTAAGCAGTTGCGATTGACCTTCAATCACGATATGTTCGCCCATCAAAAAGGCTTCAGGGTAATGCTGATGCTCTTGATACACTAAGTCATATAAGTCTAAACGCTCGACTTGCTGTAAGGCATGGCCGGCATCTAAGCGACTGACCAATAAGATACTTTCAACCAAATCGTTGAGACCAATCAAGTCACGATTAATAGCGGCGGCGCGTTTATCAAATTTAGTTTTACTTTCCGTCTTAAGCTCAGAGGCGAGCATGTCCATCATTTCGATTTGCAAACGAATACGGGTGATAGGGGTACGCAGCTCGTGAGAGGCGTGCGCTAATAACAGGTTATTGGCATTGACCAAATGTTCTATTTTCTGGGCGGCTTGGTTAAACCCTTTGGCTAACGAAGCGATTTCATCATTGCCTTTTACGTTGACGCGCGCACTAAAGTCACCATCCCCCAATTGCACCATCTGTTGGCTTAACTGGTCGATACGCCAAGTCATTGAGCGTGCAATCCACCATAACACCCCAGCCATAATTAACAGCAATAGGATAGTACCGGTAAATAAATTTAAGGCGGCTGAAAAAGGGGCTTTTTTGGGAGGAATACGGGATTCAAAGAGTAGTGTATAGCCGGTGCTGCTATAGACTTGGACTTGCTGTGCAGGAGCGTCGGATAAAAAAGGAAATACTCGGCTCGCCATAGAAGGCTTTTTTGGCAAAATGGTGGGTAAATCACTGCTTTCGGTCTGCATTAGCAAGCGACCTTCGTGATCATAAAGGCCCATCTTAGCTTTTAACGATTCATCGAAAATATCGAAGCTCTTTTTTACCACCGCCAACATAAACCGAGCTTGTAAGCGGTTATTATTTAGAGCCGCCTTATTAAGATCTACGAGAAAAGGATCGACTTGCCCTAGAATTTGGGTGGCCAAGACTTGCGAGCGGATCGTGGCGTCTTTGTCATGAACCAATTGGGTGAGCAGCACCATCGCTATAGCAAACAGCGTCAATGCCAACATGACACTGGCAAATAATTTGACGAATACTGAGCGAAAGCCGCGTTGATGCATCTATTAAACTCTAGTTGGACAAACAGTGAACATTATTGCTTACCCCTATAGGAATTAGCAAGCTAAAGCGTTAAACAGGATTTGATAAAATAGTGTGATATAAAACACGGCTCTATAAAATAAGGTTCTATAAAACAGGGTGCTATAAAACAATGCCCCATAAATTTAGGAGGTGCCCCAAGTGAGACACCTCCTAATGATTCAACCGTTATGCGTAACTTAAACAGGGGGCAAAAATGGTGAGCAAACCGTTATTTGTTAGACCTGATCAGTAGCAAACTGGTAGCCCACACCGCGGACAGTGATGATGCGTTTTGGCTGACGCGGGTTATCTTCAATAAGCGCGCGCAGTCTAGAGATATGCACGTCGATAGCGCGGTCGATATTGTCTGAGCTATCATCGTTTGGCATAGCCTGCCAGAGCTGCTCACGATTCAAGACCTTGCCCGCATGGGTCGCAAAATAATGCAGCAATTGGAATTGATGCGTAGTCAAGCGGACGGCTTGGTCATCAATAGTCACTTCATGGCTGTCTGGGAAAACGCTTAGGCGACCAAAGGTCAAACTGTCTGAATGACTGTCCGCTTGATTGGGCTGCTCATGGCGACGCAGTACCGCACGAATACGCGCTAATAACTCTCGAGGTTCAAAAGGCTTAGCTATATAGTCATCCGCTCCCATCTCTAAACCTAATACGCGATCGGTAGTATCACCTTTAGCTGTCAGCATGATAATAGGGACTTTATTCGTTTGATTGTTTTTACCACCACGAATTTTTTGACAAACCTGCATGCCATCCATATCAGGCAGCATTAAATCGAGCACTACCAAATCAATATCGCGCTCTTTAGTATCTAATAGATTTAAACCATCTTGGCCTAAACCTGCATGATGCACTTCATAATAGTTCATCGATAAATATTCGCTGATCAATTCAGCTAAATCGGGATCATCTTCAATTAATAAAATTTGCTTACTCATAAGATATCCTTGAATTAAATTTTTATAGAAATAAGCAGCTTAGGACTATTTAGGCACTATCAGGTAATACACCCGATCCTTGCCATAGTCCTACTGCTGTTATGTAAGATTGACTATAGACGGACTCATGGTAAGAGTCACTGCCATGTCATTGTTTCTTTTTATAAAGTCTGCTTAAGATTGTGAAATAGTACGGGTCTGCATCTTGCTTTAAGGCATTCAATCCTAGACCGTTATAGTGCCGAATTGCGGGGTTATCATACAAGAGGGCAATTGTTACTGAGTCTCTTAAATGTAACGCCCTTACCGCTGTATTTTTACCTCTGTGTGCTCAGTTCACGCTCTTTCTTTACTAAGGGTAGCTCTATTTAAGAAGCGTATCTTAAATGAAGAACATACCTCTTAGCTATTTAATTAACTATTTAGGCGACTACTCAAGGTGCTTTTCAAATGACTATTTAAAAAGCTATTAAAAATCTATTTTAAGTAATCATGCCTCAAAATAACGCTTAAGAAACTACCACTTTTTTACCTTCAGAGTCAGCGGGAAGAGGCGCCAAACATATTAAGCTGTCATTATTAATACCCGCTACTAAGTACTGCTGAGTTTCAGGGTCATATTCAATGACTGTAATCTGTTGACGACTCAAGCGCTGATCCTGACCAATAATCCAGACTTCTGCTTTAATGGGGGTAAGGGCTCGGTAGGGTGGGGTCAAGAGTGAGCTCAAATCCGCATTATGAATACCAGACTTAGGCACAATAGTACCGACTTCAATTTGGCCATAATCCACGCGGCCGAGTACCGTCATGCCGGGTTTTAGTTGGTTATGCAGCTCGTCATGTTGAATGATATGGACATGTACAGACAGGTGCTCAGGGTTATTCGCCGGTACCAGATGACTGATTTGACCAGTAAAATTACCTTTTAAGTTAGTTACTGAAAAAGTAACATTTTGCCCCACTGACAGTTGCGGTTTAGCAGCGATAGGCAAGGTCGCTATAAACTGTAAATCATTAGGATTGCTCATTTCTAGCAATACCTGTTTCGGGGAGACACGTTGGCCTACTTTGACTGGTAATTGATCGATAGCACCTGCAAAAGGAGCTTTAAAAGCAACCAGTTGCCCTATTGAATAAGTTTTTGTAGACGGTGGCGTCACTTTATTTGCAGTAACCGCCTCTGTTTGCCCCTTATTATTAGTAGACTCAGTACTACTGCTATCTGTAGGCGCTTCTGCAACATCTTTTGCTACGCTGACCACCTTCGTAGCATTGGTCGCAACTTCATTGTCTGCTAGTGGGGTAGCCTCTGGTGAGTTTTGTGCAGTAGATTGAGATTGAGCGTCAGAGTCTGTAGTAGTAGGCACTTCAGCAGCTACCACTTGTAAAGTGAGTAGCGGCGCCTGAGCACTAATGGCTTGACCCTCACTAACCAAAATCTCTTGCACAATGGCGGTCGTAGGACTTTCTACCGTTATGGCATTAATAGCAAACATAGTGCCTTTTAACCCTATACTGGGCTGATAGCGTTTTGATTTGATATTTAAGATATGGTCTTTAGTGAGCGTGACCGTATCGGCAGTAATGAGTACCTCGCCCTCTTGAGCCTCAGTGACAGCAGGGTTATCGGTGGCTTGCTCTGCAGGTGGCTGACAGGCTGCTAAGCTAATACTAATGACGGCGCCTATAGAGAGCCGAACCCACAAAGAAGTTTTCAACGAGGTTGATTGAGCCTTATCGCTATTTTTTTGAGCCTTATTTCTATATAGGTAAGCCTTCTGTGGTTGGCCAGATGACTGAGCAAACTTTGAATAAGTAGTAGCTAAAGTCGCCAACTTTGGCAAGGTTGTATGGCAAGGTCGATCGGTCATGGGGGAGGGCTCGCTATAAAAGGCAATCATTTTACATTTACAATTAAGGGCTAGGACATATTTAATAATGCCATGCTACGGTAACTTGGGGCAAGGCGCTAGCGCAGTACCCGTATTACGAAATAGTTTTTAAAATTCATTTATAGCCCAGTTTCTATAGAATATTGAAAATATTTCTATATTTTAAAATATAGTCACATATGAATAAGCCAATCATATTAATGAGTTAATAAAACAAACTATTGTTTGTTAATTAAAAAAACGGCTATTAAAATATACATTTAGTAACGTTTTAATCAGTTATTAAAATTCGAAATAAGTTGTATATCACCATAATATTCTTATGATAATTCTAATCATGTAATCTCTAATATATGATTTTTTTTGTTACCATAAGTGCTATGATGCGTTCTAGACTTTTACATCCCTAGCAGATTGCATTCATACTGTAGGGACGCAGTAGTAGGTTTCACAGGTTAAAAACCTATTGAAAACGCTCATTAAGGCTAGGCTCTTACATAAGTCAATATCTCATAATTCGAAACAGATATTTATAGGATAATAGTAATGGAAAATAATTTTGAAGGTTTGAAAGTCATGGTCATCGATGACTCCAAAACCATTCGCCGCACTGCAGAAACCCTGCTGCAAAAAGCGGGTTGTGAAGTCGTTACTGCGGTAGACGGTTTTGATGCCTTGGCTAAGATTGTAGATAATAACCCAGATATTATTTTCGTTGACATTATGATGCCCCGTCTAGATGGTTATCAGACCTGTGCTTTGATTAAAAATAACCCTGAGTACTCTAGTACGCCTGTCATTATGTTGTCCTCTAAAGATGGTTTGTTTGATAAAGCACGTGGCCGTATTGTTGGCTCTGATGAATATTTAACCAAACCTTTTAGTAAAGATGAGTTATTCAACGCTATCAATCAATACCGATAATATTGCCGGCTACCTGCCATGAGTAGGGCCGGTTTTTTAGGGCTAATTTTAGCTCATATATACCTTTTAGGGGAATGACATGACTACCGTTTTAGTTGTCGATGATTCGCCATCTGAGATGGCTAGGTTCCGAGATATCCTAGCAAAAAACAACTTTACTGTTATAGAAGCCAGTAACGGTGAAGAAGGCTGTGCTAAGGCTACTGAGCACCTGCCTGATGTGATCTTAATGGATATTGTTATGCCAGAAGTTAATGGCTTTCAGGCGACCCGCCGTATCACACGTGGTAAGACCACCTCGCATATTCCTGTGATAATGGTCAGTACTAAAAATCAAGAGACAGATCGCTTATGGGGTAAACGTCAGGGCGCTAAAGAATACTTGACTAAGCCTATCCAAGAACAAGAGCTCATGCGGGTTATCCGTTCAGTAATGGAGTAAGTTGTGGCTTCTAAAGGGTTTATTGAAATACTTCGCTTAGCGGATCTCGCTAAGGCACGCCAAAGTGGTCGCTATGATGCCCAAAAGAAACAATGGGTAGGGGTGGTGTTTGAAGTGTCAGGACAGCGCTTAATAGCCCCGATGGGCGAAGTGTCTGAAGTACTCAGTATGCCTGATTTAACCACTATTCCTCTGACCAAGCCTTGGCTCTTAGGCGTCGCCAATGTTCGTGGCCGTCTGCTGCCATTAACCGACCTGACTTCTTTTTTATCCCTATCTAGAGCTCCTGTACGTCCTAGCCAAAGAAAGGTTTTAGTGATAGACCAACCTGGATTTTTCTCAGGCTTAGTTATTGATGCTGTGTTAGGTATTCAACAGTTTACCAGCGCTCAATATCAGGCCGAATCGCTACCTAGTGATTCCCCTTTAGCCGCCTATAGTCACGGTAAGTTTGTCAAAGATGATGAAGAATGGTTTGTCTTTATGCCAAGCCTGCTGGCGCAAGATCAACGTTATGTAGAAGCCGCTATTTAATAACGTGTATTGTTTACAGTAAGTAGTTTCTAGAAAAAGAGTGTTTTAACTTACAACTGCTTTCTGGTCACTGGGCTGGAGTAGTAAATCACCATTACCTTGGTAAAGCACAGCTTAGTAAAAAACAGTTTAGTAAAAAAAGCAGTTTAGTACAAAAAAAGTTTAGTAAAAATGAGCTAGAGCTTAAGCCGCAACAACTTTGGGCTAGAGTAGGAGGTCATCTACTCAAGTTAGCTTGCCAACATAACAAGCTTGCTAAGAATAGCGACTTTGAGTGCAGGGATCTGCAAATAATAACTTACCCATAAATACCCTACTAGATTCAGTGAAGACCGGCTACCCCTTATGGTGGTGATAGCTATTGTGATAATGAAGTCTGTTATAAGCAATATGGCTATGATCGAGCGTTACTATTTTTACGACTAGGATTCAGCGCTATTTTTTGGGGTTTACATATTAATCAGTCAACGATATCAGCAAAATAGACATTAGCAATGCACACTTGGCAAATGGCTTAGGTGACTGTTTTGGAGAGATTAAATACAATGAGTACTTTGAACAATCAGACCGAATCGAAAATAATTCAGACGGATCCTTCCGCCGCGGACAATGAGCGCGATATTTGGCAAGTACTGCGTTGGGTTTTTGCTATTTTAAGCTTAGCTAGCTTAGCTTGGCTGATTTACTCTCTCCTAAATATGAACAATTACTTAGGTAGTGTAAACCAGCTTGAGATCAGCTCTGCTAATATCGTTCAAGACTTGAATGAAGCCAGTTTTTCGCAGGATTTCGAAGTTACCACTAAAGCCTATGAGAAGTTGCAAAAAGACGTACAGCTTTATGAAGTTGCCCTCAATGAAGCCCAATCTTCAGCCCCTGATAGCCGTGGAGTTTATAAAGAGTTGGCGCAAGACTGGTCAGCCAATAAAGAAAAAATTGACTATGTGCTAGCCCATGTTAACGACGTAAATGCGCTAAAAGATTTGCAAGAAAAGGTGAGTGGCGGCAGTACGCAACTGCAAGACCACTACCGTCAAGTTACCCAACAAGCGGTTGCTGCCGGCCTACCTGTGGCCGCTATTAGCGAAATCCAAGAGCAAATGCTGCGTGCCCAACGTATCAATACTGAAATGCAGACTTTGACGCGTGGTATCGATGGTAATTCTAAAACCTTTAATGAGCAGGTAACGGCCTTTGGTAATACGCTCAATAGCCAACAACAAACTTATGGTCAAAACTTGCCCGCTTTACAGCAGGTCGATCAAACCTATAAGCAACTGATTGCTCCGGTTTCAGAGCAAATTAATACCCTTAGCAATCCGGTTATTAAAACTCGTGAAAACGCCTATGCGTTAAATGATTTAGCCCGTAATACTCAAAGTAAACTTGAGGGGGTTAACCGCAATATCTTGACCCGTAGCGGCATCATTATACCGGCATTAGGGTTTCTGATTGGTCTGTTAGGTTTGATTTACTCTTTCTATAACTTGCTAAACAGACGTGGTCGCTCACAGCGCCTATTGATCGAAAAAGAAACCATGCGTCAGAGACAAGAGGCGGAAGTAGAGTCTGAGCGTGCTCGTAAAATTCAAGAAGAGAACGAGCGTAACCAGATTGCTATTTTGCGTCTACTTGATGAGCTAGGCGATTTGGCAGAAGGTGACTTGACCGTTAATGCCACGGTTTCAGAAGACTTTACCGGCGCGATTGCGGACTCTGTAAACTTCGCCATCGATCAGCTGCGTCAACTGGTAACCGCGATTAACACCACGGCTGAACGAGTCGCCAACTCTTCAGAGCAAACGCAGATGAATGCGATTGAGCTTGCCGAAGCTTCTGAACATCAGGCGCAAGAAATTGCTGGAGTATCCGCAGCGATTAATGAGATGGCGGTCTCTATTGACCAGGTATCGGCTAACGCCAACGAATCTACTTCAGTTGCCCAGCGCTCGGTAGCCATTGCCTATAACGGGGCAGCAGTTGTACAGCGCTCAATCGAAGGTATGAACGTTATTCGTGATCAGATTCAAGAGACCTCAAAACGTATTAAACGTCTGGGTGAGTCTTCGCAGGAAATTGGGGATATCGTAAGTTTGATTAACGATATTGCTGATCAGACCAACATTCTAGCTTTGAACGCCGCTATTCAGGCATCGATGGCTGGTGAAGCCGGTCGTGGTTTTGCGGTAGTTGCCGACGAGGTTCAACGCCTAGCAGAACGTTCAGCGAACGCCACTAAGCAGATTGAGACCCTCGTTAGAACTATTCAGGCGGATACTAACGAAGCCGTTATGTCTATGGAATCAACGACTTCAGAGGTTGTACGTGGAGCAAGACTGGCTAAAGACGCCGGTGAGGCTCTAGAAGAAGTGCAAAGCGTTTCTAACACATTGGCCGATCTTATTCAGAATATTTCTAATGCCGCTCAGCAACAGGCAGATTCTGCAGGTCATATTTCTAACACGATGAATATTATCCAAGATATTACTTCGCAGACTTCGTCAGGTACGATGACTACGGCACGTTCAGTAGGTCAGCTCAGTGAAATGGCAGTAGCTTTACAAGAGTCAGTATCAGGCTTTAAGTTATCGGACGATGATTTAATGAATGATACCGAAGTAGACGACTTACGTATGGCTTAGTCAGCTGCTAATTAGAGACTAAAGCGCTTATTAGGGCATAAAGTCCCTGAATAAACGCTCATGCTCTATTTAGGGATTCAAGCCTCAGTTAAGCAATAAAATTAGTGGTTAAGCCCTAAGGGTTTAGCTGCTAACTAAAAGTTAAAATGAGTGGTCATGACGAACGCTATCAACGCCCTAATGTGGCAACGCTATATCGAAAGTAAGATTGGCTTTGTCCTACCCAAAACCCAAACAAAGTGGCTAAGCAATGCCATTTTGACGACGGCGGAGGACAGCCAACTTAGCGTACCAGAGCTGTGGTTGGCGGTACAGGCAGATGCTAGGCTACGGCAACAGCTGCTCGATAGAGTATTGATAGCCGAGAGCCGCTTTTTTCGTCATATGCCCTCTCTTGACTATATAGCGGCTTTAGCCACAGAGCATGAGCGGGCAGTCGCACAAAGATCACTCGTAGCCGATAAATCATTAGAGACAGCCGGCATTAAAGCACCTAAGTCCGCAAATTTTAAAATTTGGAGTGTGGGCTGTGCTAGAGGCCAAGAAGTTTGGTCATTAGCTATGTTATTGGCGCATGCAGGTCTAACGCACTATCGTATCTTGGGCACTGACGTTAATTACGAGGCTATTCAAGAGGCACAGTTAGGCCGTTATAGCGCTCGTGAACTAACCACGGTCCCGAGTGACTATAGTCACTATATCCAGGGTCACTATATCCAGCCCTGTGAAACTGACAGTGCCATGTCGCCCCAAACCTTGGCAACTGAGGTTGCAGTCAGCGAAGAGGGTTGGCAAGTGAGCGATAGCTTATGTAAAAACGTCACTTTTCGCCATCACAATATGTTTACCGGCAAAGTGGCGACTAAAGTCAAGCAGCAAGTCATTATTTGTCAAAATATGCTTATCTATTTTCGGCAATTTGATCAGCGCGATATCCTAGCCAGATTGGTGGATCATTGTGAGGTAGGCGGTCACATTATTTTGGCGCCCGGTGAAGCTCTATTTTGGCGACATCCAAAGATGCAGCGGATCTTGCATCCAGAAGTTAACTTATGGCAAAAAGTAGAGGCTTGACCATAGGCTACGGGGTTAGTATCACTTTAGCTCAGTGGCACTAACACTTATTAGTTGCTAAAAGAGTAGTCGCCAAAACAGTAACCGTGAACAACCAACAGTCGCTAAAAATAATAGAAATATAACAGCGTCGGTGCCGCTCCCTGGTCTGACAATGGATAACTTTAGGATGATTTTATGATCTCTTTGCCTAGCAACTTTGTGACCATTGAGTGGTTAATACCTATATTCAATGAGCAGTTATCTCATCTTCAGATGTCCTGGGACAGGCTAGCAGAGGAAACTACTGCAGACGCTTGGCCAGATTTTGCCGATATGACCGCACGCTATCATGAGCTTAGCGGCGCGCTACATATGGCAGAATTGCCCGCTTTTGTGCAATTGACCAAAACGCTAGAGTTATTATCACAGCAGTTAATATCAGACCGCGATATTCGTAACGCAGCGCAACATTCGGGTGCCTTTGCCAATGCGCTTTTACAGGGTGAGCTCAACCACTATGCGGTCACGGGCGATATTCGCCAGCAGTTTTTAGTGCAATGTACACAAAAAGTAGTGCGCGCCTTACCGGCCTCTATTAGTCCCACTTATTCTCATTCAAACGCTCAATTTGCTGCCGATACTTTATTTGCTACCCAATGGCCTATTCCAGAGGCTTCCTCCCAACCTTTGATGGCCACTCAATATGCCTTGCTGCTTAAAGCTTGGCGCCAATCCGTACGCCAGTTATTGCTGGTGAATAGCAATGACGCGCAGTATCTCGCCCCGTTACAAAAGATTAGCCATTATTTATGGGCTGCTAGCAGCTCGCAAGTGCTGCGTGCGGTATGGTATCTCAGTAAAATATGGTTGGAAAACTTAGGCCACAATAAGCATCCAAAACCCGCACAATATGCCAATTTATTAGCGTCTTTAGATCAGGTATTGCAAGTACTCAGTAGCTTAAGCACTGAAGTAGATAGTGATTTAATTGACAGTCAAATGCTAAATGAAGTTTTACAAGGCACTACGGTCGAAGGAGTAGTGGCTGACATCTGTATTAACTTAAGTGCTTTAGCGCATAATGACACGGCTGCCAATATAGTTCTTAATGCCTTAAATACGGACACGGAAAGAGCGCAAAGGTTTTTACCGCGAATTTTGTCAAAGCTTGCGACCATTAATTTTGATGTAGAAAAACCCCTATCTATTGTCCCTGCTCTATCAGATATAAGACGTCAATTACGCCAACGCGGTTGGTTACTATACGAACAAGATGTCGATAAAATTATCACTGATATCAAACGACTGTCTCATGCTGCTGATCAGTCTGGCCAGCTACAAGAACAAATTCAACAGCAGCTGCAAAGTTTAAATAGCGCCATTGCCAACGCTCATGAAACTATTGTTAATAAAATTGGGCAGGCGGCTGTCTTTACTTTTAGCCCTGCTGCAGGTAGTGACGCTTTTGATGATGGCGCTGAACAGGCTGCCGAATTGGCATATCAGACCCACCCTGATACAGTGCGTCAGCTTAGAATTACTGTTGAAAGTATTAAATCAGACTTTAATAGTTATTTGCAGCAGCGCCAAGTCGATGCGCTGCCTAGTGAAGCTAAGTTTGCTGAAATTCAGCAAGCTTTTATGGCCATTCAATTGCATGATGTGGCCACGGTTAGCACTCAAATAGGCGAGCTATTTGCACGTTTAAAAGAAGCAGATCTTACTACTTTACACTGGCCATTGGTCAAGGCTATAGCTGAAATTTTAGCGTCTTTAGAGCTGTTCTTAGACTATCTGGCTCAGCAAGTATTTGATCAAGCTATGCTAGAGCAGCTACAGACCCATCTGCAAGTAGCCAATGACCTACTCAATAAGGTGATAGCCGATCCTGACGCCGCGGACCTCAATGCCACTTCGGTATTCTCAAGCGAGACTGCGGTAACAAATAACGTCACTCGTTATGATGACAGTGGTGAGATTGAAGCCGTTGCTGCAGAGCAAAGTGCTGATACTTTAGAAATCGTTCCGGCAACAGGGGCTACAGAAGCCCTTATTGAGGATGAGCTGACAGCCAGCTTGGAAGCAAACACTACCTCGGCTTCAATAGAGAGTGAAGCGCTAACAGCCGCTAGAGCCACGCTAAAAGCTGACAACTTCGATATGGATGAAGAGATACGCGAAATCTTTGTAGAAGAAGCTGAAGAAGTTTTAGAGCAACTCGATGAATATCTACCGGTATGGCAACAAGCGCCACAAGACTTGACGCCATTGACCGAAATTCGCCGTGGCTTCCATACGCTCAAGGGCTCAGGTCGCATGGTGGGTGCCTTTAATACGGGTGAGATGGCTTGGGCAGTTGAAGATATGCTCAATCGAGTCTTAGATAAGACTGTCCCAGTAACTGATGAGCTTATTCGTTTCATCCGCGATACCAAAGATTTAATCCCAACTTTGGTAGATGACTTTGCCCATTTACGTGAGCCTAGTATTGATCCTGCGATAACTGTATTAAAAGCCAAAAACTTATTGGCAGGTCGCCCTATCCATGATGGTCTGGTTACTGATGCCGTCTCTGAGCAACAGATGGCTCAACAGGGCTTAGACGCGCAAGCAACTTTGCCTGCCCATTCTGTTGAGGAGGATGAGCCAGAGGTAAAGATGGGTGACGCTGTAGTGGGAGACGACAGTGCCCTTACAGCGACTGAGGCAGAGCTTCCTGAAGTCTTAGTGCCTTTTTTGACCGCAGTCATGCCTAGCGACTCAGAAGATACCGATCCTGAGATCCAAGAGATTTTCATTGAAGAAGCGAATGAAGTTTTAGCGCTAATCATGCCCAAGTTTGCTGAATACCATATGGCATTGATGGCGCTAGAAGCAGAGACTAAAATATCGTCTGTAGCCGAGGCAGCTTTGTTAGAAGTGCGTCGCGGTTTTCACACTTTAAAAGGCTCTGGCCGCATGGCGGGGGCAAACCATTCTGCTGAATTGGCTTGGGCAATAGAAAATATGCTCAACCGAATTTTAGAGCATACCTTAGCTCCGAGCGCCGATATGATGGCTTTGGTAGAAGATGTCTTAAGCGCTTATCCAGCACTATTAGCAATTTTTGAATCAGGAAATAACAACTATCCAGAGCAAATTGCTTTATGGACTGCTTGTGCTAATGCTTATAGTAAGGGGCTAGGAGAAGCGTTTAGCTACGCTATCGTTAGAGAATATAATGCCGATGCTTTAGAGCCGTTAGAGCCGTTACTCGATAACAATGAGCCACCCACTGAGGTTGATAGTGCTGAGAATAAAGCTGAAGCCGTACAGGCGGACTCTTTAGAAGTGCTCTATCGTATCAATGAGCAGCTAGAGGCCTCACCGGTTTTTCTGCAACCACAAGACACAGAAGAACAAGCCTTTTTTGAAATTTTCATGGAAGAGGCGCAAGAACGCCTACAAACTATCAAAAACTTCGTTACTGCCCATAGCGATGACGCAGAGGTGATGGTAGCGGATGATATTGTTCGAGCTTTCCATACTTTGAGAGGGGCAGCGGGCAGCCAGTGTCTCAGCACCATTAGTGACATTAGCAGTACGATTGAGCATAGCTTAGAGCAGTTGCAGAATCACGATGCGGCAATGGGTCCAAAGCATTTGCAGGCCTTAGCACAATCGGTGGAGTTGATAGAAGGTTACCTAGAGGTGTATAAGCAAAACCATCTACACGGTACAGCTGAAACCGCTACTGTCAATCAGCAGCAAGAAGACACCCAGTCAGAACCAACAGATCTTAAGTCAATCAAGGCCATTTTAGGAGATTCTGAAGCGGCACAAAATAATAATAATGAGGTAAGTGTAGCGCACTTACTTCAAGATAATATTGATGACTTATTAGATGCTGAGTGGGAACTAGAGTCGCACTTATCAGAGCATGACTCAGCCCAAGTTAGCGCTTATGCACAAAAGATGATTCAGCAAATTCATACTTTGAAAAAGTCAGCTGCTAATTTGCCAAAATTCCAGAAAGTTTTGGATGCCTTGTTAGGGGTTTATGACTGCTTACAAGCGGATCCAGAATTGGCGTGGCAAGACGAGGTGGTCAATGCTTTACTAGCCGGTCACGGTGAATTGACCGGGTTGTTTGATGCGCTAGCGGGCAGTGTCTCTTTAAAGGTAGACGAGGAAGTCTTAGCAGCGTTAATGGCCATTGTGTCACAGTGTGCTACTCGTACGCCTGCTCCTTGGGATAATGATACGACTGTAGCTAACAATGATAAGGTTACGGGTGATACTGTTGCTAATGGCATTGCTGCTAGTAATGCTGTTGTTAGTGACGATGAAGCCTTGGCAGAATTAAGCGCCAATGTCCTAGCGACTACGTCAGAGCAATTAGACCTTGAGCCTATTGAAACCGATGCTGAGCTGTTAGAAATCTTTTTGGAAGAAGCCCAAGAGTTAGACGCAGATATTAATAACATATTTGCCACCTGGCGCGATGACCCTAATGATATGGAGGCGCTTAAAGCCTTACAACGTCATTTGCATACCATCAAAGGTGGGGCGCGTATGGCGGGGATTAAGAGCTTAGGGGATTTGACTCATGAAGCTGAGACCGTTTACGAGTACTTTGTCGCTGATAGACTAACGCCGTCGCCAGGTTGGGTTAGTGTTATGCAGGGCATTCAAGACACCATGTCAGCTCAGATTGATTATTTGATCCAACATCAAAAGTCTTTCTATGCCACTTCTTTAGTAGAGGCTTTACAGCGCTTTATAGCGACAGGTATTGTCCCTGATGATACTAGGGTCAGCCTGCCTATCCTCAAGACTGCGAAGCTACAAGAGGCGGCGCACGAAGAGCTGAGTGCTGAAGAGCTTGCCGCGGAGTCTAACGACCGCCTTGATACGACTGGCACGACCAGCAATAGCGAAATATCTGATCGCGACTACTTAGAGATGGTGGCACAGTCTTGGGAAGGAGAGCAACCGGATCCCGATATCTTAGCCGTCGTGTTAGAAGAGAGCCAAGAGCTGCTCGGTAATATTCGTGAAAACATGCTGATATTCCGTAGTAACAGTGGCGATTCTGTGGCTCTAGAAGCCCTACAGCGAGATTTGCACACCATCAAAGGGGGTGCCCGTATGGTCGCCGCTAATGGTATGGCAAATCTTGCCCATCAAATGGAAACGACTTTTGAAGGGTTAGTAAATCGCAGTCGTCCAGCTACCAAAAAAGTGACCCAGTTATTAGTAGCTTGTCAAAACTGGCTAACAGATGCCATCTTTATTCTTGCTCACGGTATTGATGCCCCTGCTCCTGATCAGCTTATTACTGCGTTAGAAACCTTTAATAATAATCCAGATGATTTAGGAGCCTTCACTCCAGACTCCCTGCGCGCACAAATCAAAGCCATAGCAGATTATGAAGTGGTCATGCAAGCCGCCTCAAACGAGCGTGATATTAGCAAAATGCCAGCGATGACGGGTGGCTTTGAAGACAAGGACACCTCGACTGACGTTAGTAATGAGATGATTCGTATCTCCGCTGGTCTTATCGAGCGGATGATTAACTTATCTGGCGAGTCATCAATTAACCGTGCCCGTATTGATATGGGTATGAGTAGCTTGACCAATAGTATTGAGGAAATGGGCATTACGGTACAGCGTCTCTCTGACCAGTTACGCCGTATGGACATCGAGTTAGAAGTGCAGATTCTGTCGCAAATCGACGAAGAAGAAATTTTAGATAACGCTGATTTCGATCCTTTAGAGATGGATCAATACTCAGCTTTAAATCAGCTGTCTAAATCTTTGTCAGAGTCCGCCTCGGATTTGGTCGATATTAAAGCCACATTGTTAGAAAAAACGCGAGATAGTGAAGGCTTACTCTTACAACTATCACGGACTCAAGCCGAGCTACAGAATGGCTTGATGGACTCGCGAATGGTACCATTCTCACGCTTATTACCGCGCCTACAGCGTATCGTCAGACAGACTGCTGGTGAATTGAATAAAGCGGTTGAGCTCGAAGTTATCAATGCTGACGATGAGATCGATAGAACGATTCTGGATCGTATTACCTCACCGCTTGAGCATATGCTCAGAAATGCTGTGGATCATGGAATTGAAATGCCAGATAGTCGTATTGCGGTAGGTAAACCTCGCAACGGTAAGATTCAGCTAGAAGTAGTCCGTGAAGGCAGTGAAATCGTTATTCATTTGACGGACGATGGTAGTGGTATCGATATCGAAGCAGTACGCGCTAAAGCGATTAGCCAAGGTCTCATTGACCCTGACAATACTAGCCTAACTGATTTAGACGTTATGCAGTACATCTTTAACGCTGGTCTCACTACCACGAAAAAGGTCACTCAGATTTCAGGTCGCGGCGTCGGCATGGATGTGGTCCGTAGTGAGATTCGTCAATTAGGTGGGGTAGTTGCTGTTGAGTCAGTTGAAGGCGGTGGTTCGCGCTTTACTATACGCGTGCCTTTAACTGTAGCCGTTTCTGACGCTCTGGTGGTACGTGCGGCAGATCGCTATTATGCTATTCCACTCGTACAGATTGAACGTGTTGTGCGCGTGAGTCCTGAAGAGTTATATGCTTATTATCAGTCTAATACTCTGACTTTAAAGATTGAAAATACAGACTATCGAGTGCGCTATCTTAACGAGATTCTGACAGGCCATGCCCTTAATGACATGGTGGTAAGCAGCAACAGTAGCTTGCCAGTTATTATCATTAAGAGCCAGACAGGTCAGTCTATCGCCATGCAAGTAGATGAAATTGCAGGTTCTAGAATTGAAGTGGTGGTCAAGCCACTTGGCCGACAGTTGGCTCATGTACGAGGTATTTCAGCCGCGACCATCATGGGTGATGGCTCAGTCATGCTCATTCTTGATTTGATTGCATTAATGCATACAGTAGCGGCTAAACCAACGGTCTCTTCACCAATACGGGTTAAAGAGACGGCTGAGGCAACAGCTGTAGATACGCAAACTACGGTATTGGTAGTGGATGACTCCGTGACGGTACGTAAGGTCACCTCGCGTTTCTTAGAGCGTCAAGGCATGCGTGCAGTGGTAGCTAAAGACGGTATCGATGCTATAGAAATTTTGCAGGAGCTAACGCCTGATATCATCTTATTGGATATTGAGATGCCACGTATGGATGGTTTCGAGGTGGCGACTCAAGTTAGACATCAGCGTCGTTTAAAAGATATTCCAATTATCATGATTACTTCACGTACGGGTGAAAAACATCGTGAGCGTGCTATGGAAATTGGCGTGAACGATTACATGGGCAAGCCTTTCCAAGAAGACGAGCTAATGACTCGTATCGAAGAGCTATTGGAGGAGCAAGCCTTACTGAATAGTCATAAAGATGAGGATTTTAGTGAGACCACTATTACTACCTCTATGGACACTCAGCAGCAGACCATTTCGTCTCAAAACCCTTCTTTAACTTATCAAGGGGGTCAAGATGACGGCAACTAATGGCAGACGTTTGGAAGAGCTGAAAGTCATTGTCGTCTCTGAAACTCAGCATCAGCGCATCGCCTTTAGCGATACTGTGCGCAGCTGTGATTTAACCTTAATAGATTGCATCACGCGCGAGCAAGTCACCCGTAAGCACTATCAATCTGACGCTAATATCTGGCTGATTGATAGTAATTACGACCCACAGATGATTGCGTCGATTGAAGCCTCGCAGCCAGATACTATATTAATTGGCTTTGATACCGCGCCTTTTTTAAATGAGACGCAGCGATATGCGAAATGGCAACGCCGGCTCAAGCGTAAACTGGCTCATATGCTCAATATCCCTGAGATTATGGGAGCAAAACGCTTTGAAGCCAGCAACCGCTCTTGGCAGTATGTGGTATTTTTAGGGGCTTCTATGGGCGGGCCTAGTGCCATAAAAAGCTTTTTGGACAACCTCTCTACCGAGCTGCCCATTTGTATCTTATTAGCGCACCATTTTAATAATAAGATGATCCATACTTTGCCGCGTATTTTAAACCGTCACAATGACTGGCGCTGCCAAGTTATTACCACCACTCAGATGCTACAGCCAGGACAGTGCTTAATCGCCCCTATAGATAAGAAAATTGTTTGTGATTCTAACGGTCGGGTTATCTTATGCGATGAGCCGTGGGCAGGGGAATACAAACCTGCTATAGGTACGCTATTAAAAAATACCAGCGATGTCTTTGGTCCAGATCTTATCAGCATTATATTTTCTGGTATGGGTAAGGATGGCTCACAGCATCTCGAACAGATTCAAGAAAACCACAGTCAATTATGGGCGCAAGATCCTGATGATAGTGCTTGTGCCAGCCAACCTAAGGCGATTATCGATTCAGGCTATTGCCAGTTTATAGGGACGCCTGAACAGTTGGCGAGCCAACTTACGGATTATGTCACCGAGCATATGTATAGCGAATAATGAGGAGCTAATCAGCTTATTATGAATAAAATAATAAAACATAGTTTTGAAGCCGTTAGTTTGTTAACGGCGGAAAATGGGTTGCTGAGTGTTACGATCATTCCTGCAGTGGGTCAGCCGGACTGGATTATTCCTAGCACTTTGATTTTAGACTTGGTCGAGTACGACGAGTACATTTGGACTTATATATGGCAGCAGCAAGATATTTCCATCTTTCATCTGCAGCCTCGAGATATTACCCCAACGTCTATAGTGATATTGGAAGGCAATACCGATGTGCATAGATACGGCTTGCAGTTTAAAGGGGCTTTAAAGAGCCTACAGGTGCGAATTAGTGACGTTAAAGACGTGCCTTTGCCTGCAGAGTATTTGCCAGAAACAGAAGAGCGTGGCGACGCTAACAAAGCAGCAGATGCTATCTTAACTTCTGATATCATGGTTAATACGACTTCTTATAGCAGTTTTGATGAAAAATTTAGTGAAGCTAATATTTTGTCTTATTTGTTCCAGTGCGTAGAAATTGAGGGCGAGGTCTATCTCATCCCTGATTTAGATAAAATTGCTCACCAGTTGGTTGATTTAGACAGTTAATAGCTTCTCTTCTTATTGCCTCTAGGAGTTAGCTTAAGGTTTAGCTACCGCCTAAATTAAAGCTATAGTTTTACTTGCCGCCGACACAATTTCATTCCATTAGGCTATAGTTGAAACATAAAAGTGACGTAGTATAGTGTTGTGGTCATAGCAATCGTTATATTCTTTAATATTGGCTTTTAATGATAGCCAAGCAATATAGCTATGAATAGCCATGACACGACTCAATAAAGCCCCTAATTTTCTCTCTTTTTCTTCTTAATTGGCCGCATACTGTGTGGCCAATTTTGCTATAGGCTTTTTTAGTCAATATATTTTAGTCATCATCTTTTTTACTGACTATGTTTTTTACTAACTGTCTTTTTAGTAACTATTTTTCTTACTCATGATTTTTATACTAGTGGCTCGTTAAATGATAGCGTAGGCTAGCTAGTATTGATGGCAAACCTTATACGCCAAGTATCCGTATACAAACCCAACATTCTTAATAGGTGAGTTTCGAGATGTCTCTTTCTGCTTCTTCTTTAAATAACAGTCAGGCAAAATGGGCGTTATCTAGCCGCATTTTCCATTGGACCAGTGCCTTGCTATTAATCATTACTTGGGCAATGATTCTGTTGCATGGCAATAGCGATGGCAATCAATTTATTAACTTGCACAAAGCTTTTGGCGTGAGTTTACTGCTTTGGACCATAGCGCGACTGATTAACCGTCTGATTACTAAAACCCCGCCACCCGTCCCTATGCCAAAAATGCAGGCCATAGTGGGTCATTTAACCCATTTTATCTTGTATGGATTATTGATTGCGATGCCAGTAGCGGGACTATTGATGTCCGTATATGGCGGTCGAGCGGTAAGTATGTTTGGTCTGTTTGAAATTCCAGTATTTGTCACACCAGACCGCAGCTTAGCTCGGTTATTTAATGACATTCATGTCGATATTATTTGGCCTATGATTATTATCTTTACCCTCATGCATATTGGCGCCGCTTTATACCACCAATTCATCAAAAAAGATGGTTTGATTTCGCGGATGAAATAAAGCAGGGTAGCGTGATTGGACCCATTTCTAATAAGTCATCTGCCACAAAAAAGCCCTAAGCTAATAAACTTAGGGCTTTTTTTATGACAATTTTTACGACAGGCCATTAGTTAGAGTAGGGCATCGTACCGTTAGGTGATACCTAGCCGTCTATAATCTACTCTACTAAGGACGACGATCCGGCAAGCTGATGTTCATCTCAAGCACATCTAAGGTATCTTCATGGCGATGGTGAATATTCACATCATCAATCTGCACGCCATTGACGTATTTGTTGACTACTTCCAAGATTTCACGTTTCATTTTTTCGATACGATCACTGGTTAGACGGCTATTTAGACGATTTTCACTAGCAACGATAACTTTGAGACGCTCAGTCGCGGTATTGGCACTGCCCGAGCTGCGGTCATCTGTGCCAAATAAATTACTCCAAAATCCTTTTTTCTTACTCATCATTATCCTCCAAACCAGCGTTGCAAGAAGCTCTTTTTCTTCACATTAATATGGCGAAGTTCACGATCTTCACCTAAGAATCGTGCCACGATATCATCGTAGCATTGGCCCGCTACCGAGTCTGTATAGTAGATGACAGGCTCACCATGGTTTGAGGCTTCTAGCACTGTGTGGCTCTCTGGAACGACCCCTAATAAAGGCACTTTTAAGATGTCATTAGAAATGGTTTCGATGTCCATCATCTCATTGGCTGCTGCACGTTCAGCGTTATAACGGCTGATGACCAAATGCTCACGGACACTACCAGCATTCTCTTCTACTTTTTTCGTACGGCTTTGCAGAATACCGATGATACGGTCTGAGTCACGCACTGAAGAGATCTCAGGGTTAGTCACAATAATGGCTTCATCGGCATGATACATGGCCAATTGTGCCCCGCGCTCGATACCCGCAGGGGAGTCACAGATGATGTAATCAAACTGTTTAGACAGCTCAGCCATCACATCAGCGACCCCTTCATCCGTTAGCGCATCTTTATCACGCGTTTGACTCGCCGGCAAGATGAATAAATTTTCTAGGCGCTTGTCTTTAACGAGGGCTTGCGACAATCGAGCGTTGCCACTGATGACATCGACAAAATCGTAAACGATACGGTTTTCGCAACCCATGATTAAATCTAAGTTACGTAGGCCAACATCAAAATCGATGACGACGGTTTTATAACCTCGTAACGCTAAACCTGCAGCAAAAGAAGCACTGGTGGTAGTTTTACCTACACCACCCTTACCGGAAGTGATGACGACGATCTTTGCCACAATGG
>Ga0208015_1000335_pt1 | contig 28066 bp, 23 predicted proteins | sample 26BtaG_FD_184101 | JGI IMG/M metagenome (GOLD analysis project Ga0208015, IMG submission 184101) | Marine viral communities from Cariaco Basin, Caribbean Sea - 26B_WHOI_OMZ_CsCl (SPAdes) (version 2) | ecosystem: Environmental > Aquatic > Marine > Oceanic | place: Caribbean Sea: Cariaco Basin...
TCTGCTACAAATTTTATTGCATTGAATTTAGAACGAATCTTTTAGAGTTTTTTTCTTTTGAAATTAGAGAAATTCTTCAGTTCGAAATTATTAAAACCAGAATCCAAGTGACACATTGAAAATGCTTGTTTTTGTGTTGGGAGAATAGGTCCACAGGCCAATTACAGGACCTAATGGACTGTCGTAACCATAACCTAATCCATATCCTGTGTAGTTGTATTTTAAAAGCTTTAATTGATCGAAGTCGTCTGTCAGATTCGCGACGTTCATAAAGCCTGATAAATAGTGATTACGCAATACACGCGCTTGAATTTTCCCGCCTGCCAAGGCTAGATTGTCTCCACCTGCATGAATAAAAGGAAGGCCGTAAAATCGAGAATAATTCATGAAATTCTGTTCGACAAAACCACCCAATACAAATTTTTGTGAGGTAGGTGGATAGTAACTAAAATATGTTCCAAATTCACCAAAACCTTGTAACGATAACCAAGAATTCAAGGGTTTATTTCCTTCTAATTTCGCGTTTATCATTGATGTTTCTGAAGAGTTCGGGGAATTCGAATGAAAAAGATATTTGAAAGTACCATTGAACTTTAATCCATTGGTTGGAAAGTTCGGATTGTCTAAATTATCCGCTTTTAAAAATCCGAATAACTTCAAATAATATCCTTTTTCTATCACTCTATTCGGGTCTTCTAATGGTAAATTTTTGGTTTTTATGCTGAGATATTGGTGTTCTATACCTACTCCCATTGCATATTTTTCAAACAAAGTAGATTGAATATATGCTTGATTAATAAACTCATCGAAATTATAATTAAATAAGACATCGCTATAATCCGAAGTGAAATTCGAGGCTCGTGTAGGTGAATTAAACTGCTTGAAACCAAAATAAAATCCCAAACTTGGGAAAATCCCATTGTCTATATAATAATTCAACTCATACCGAGGGAAATCGCCAAAAATTAAATCTGCTGAAAAAATGGAATTGTCAAAAATTAAATGTTTACTTGTGAAGTTTAAGAGTAAGCCTGTTTTAAAAAGATCGTCATAATGTAATCCTAGCTTCAAATACTGCCGATTCGTTTTTTCTTGAGCAAAGATCGACAGGGTTTTATGACCGTCTTCATTGTCTTTTACACGGTAATACACCTTGTTAAAGTTCCCAGATGAATACAATGTTTTTACACCTTGACGAAGATTTTCATACGTCGTCAATTGAGGTGGTTTTATTCCTAATTTCCCTTTGATATATGCTTGATTGTATGATCTTAATTCGTTGATTTCCAAATCAGTAACTAAAACATATTCATTGTTTTCAATCGGAGGTTTAGAAATGTTTGGGTTGCCTTGTAGTTTAGCGATTTCGATCAATTGAGGCATTACGCTTTCAGCAGCCAAAGTGCCTGCATTAATAATTTCACTTTTACTATCGAAACTCGTTACAGAAAAGCCTTTTAAATATGGGAAAATAGCTAAATCAACCTTTTTACTCTGTTCTTCTGATTTTGCAGCGATATTATAGGATATAATTTGTTCAATAACTTTGGTGGCCGAATTTAATCCTTCTTCATCGATTAACCCTTCCTGTAAGTCGATACCAATGATATAATCTGCTCCCATGTCGATTACTTCTTGTACGGGATAATTATTCCGTACACCTCCATCAATGTACAATTGATTGTTAATTCGAACAGGTTCAAACAACGTGGGATAAGCTCCACTTGCCATCACTACTTGCGGAAGAAATCCTTCATGAAAAACGACAGCTTCTCCATCACTCAATCGGGTAGCAATACAAACAAAAGGAATAGGCAACTCGTTGAAATCGCTGATGTTATGCACATGTCGAAAGAGATAAATCAACTCATCTGATGTTCCTTGTCCACTTGAAATCGCATTCGGGAAACCCAATTTGAAATTATCAAAAGGCAATTCCAATAAATACTTTTCGCGATACGATTTATCGAAAAACGGAAGTTCTTTTCGGGATTTATCTTTTAGAATTATATTACTTAAATCGAGATTATACATGATTTTCTCCAACTCATCTGCAGTATATCCCGACGCATACAATGCGCCCACAATGGCTCCAATACTGGTTCCACCAATATAATCGATTTTTATACCGGCTTCTTCAATCACTTTAAGCGCACCAATATGTGCATATCCTTTGGCGCCGCCTCCACTCAGAACCAATCCAACTTTGGGACGGTCATTTTGTGCCAATGCTGGAAGGCTACAAAAGAAAATAAAAAGTAAGGCTATATAAGTTGAAATTTTCTTCATGGGATTACAAAGATAAGCGAATACAAATATTTCTATTTGTTAAAGTAAGTCTTTCTCGTAAAATCTTAACTAATTGACGGCTAGCCTTGCAATCTTAAAAGTTTTTAGATAGAAACTAGGTGCGAATTTATTCTGTTAACAAGTTCTTTAATTTGAGTGAAATGTAGTAATTTTGACTAAAATATGAAAGTATGAAAGTTGCGGTTGTTGGCGTTACAGGAATGGTGGGGCAGATAATTTTAAAAATATTGGAAGAAAGAAATTTTCCAGTAAGTGAATTAATCCCCGTAGCTTCTGAACGTTCTGTGGGAATTGAAGTTGATTTCAAAGGAATGAAACACGCGATTGTATCGATGGAAACCGCGATTGATTCCAAACCCGACATCGCTTTTTTTTCCGCTGGCGGTCAAATTTCCAAACAATGGGCACCGGAATTTGTGAAGGTTGGAACAACGGTTATTGACAATTCCTCCGAATTTCGAATGGATCCAAACGTTCCTTTGATTGTTCCAGAAATTAACAAAAGAATTCTAAAAGAAGAAGATAAAATCATTGCAAACCCAAATTGTTCAACCACTCAATTGGTGATGGTTTTGTATCCTTTGTATAAAAAATACGGTTTAAAAAGAGTGGTGATTTCTACCTATCAATCGGTTACTGGAACGGGAAAAGACGCTGTAGATCAATTGGATGGTGAAATTGCTGGAACCAATCCAAAAATGGTTTATCCGTATCCTATATTCAAAAATGCTTTGCCTCATTGCGATGTTTTTGATGAATTGGGGAATACCAAAGAAGAAATGAAATTGGTGAATGAAACCCAGAAAATTCTGGATGACCGAACCATTGCTTTGACTGCAACCGCTGTGCGTGTTCCCGTTCAGGGTGGACATTCCGAATCGGTGAATATCGAGTTTCGTTTGCCTTTTGAGGAATCAGATGTTCGTCGAATTTTGCGTGGTTCCGAAGGGGTTATTCTTCAAGATAATCCCGATACCAATACCTATCCTATGCCTTTATTTTCCGAAGGTCGAGATGAAGTTTTTGTGGGAAGAATTCGTCGGGATTTGTCGCAAGCCAATTCCATGAATTTATGGATTGTGGCAGATAACCTACGTAAAGGAGCTGCAACCAATGCGATTCAAATTGCGGAATATTTGGTGAAACGCAAATTTGTAGGTGCCGAAGCTTAATTCGGTATCAATTCTAACACTCAAAAATCCAACATGCAAATTGATAGTCTTCAAAATCCAAGAATTAAAAATTTACTGAAACTTCAGCAAAAGTCGCGGGAACGAAGAAAACAGAAATTGTTTGTGGTCGAAGGAATTCAAGAAAATGAATTGGCGTTGCAATCTGGATTTGAAGCCGTTGAATTTTATGTGGCTGAAGAATTGTTTCAATCGGCTTTTGAACTTTCGTCATTCAAGATTTTTAACGTCTCGCCTTCTCTCTTTGAAAAAATTGCTTACCGCGGAACAACCGGCGGAATTATTGGAATTTATCAAGCAAAATCAACCGAATTAAATCAAATTCATCACAAAGAAAATGTTTTAATTGTTATTTTAGAAGCCGTGGAAAAACCCGGAAATCTCGGAGCAGTTTTACGAAGTTGTGATGGCGCAGGTGCGGATTTATTAATTGTTTGTGATCCGTTGACCGATTTTTACAATCCCAATGTTATTCGAAGCAGCGTTGGAACTGTTTTTACGAATCAATTGGTTTCTGCTCCAAAAGAAGAAGTGGTAAAATGGTTAAAGGAAAATAAAATTCAAATCGTTTCAACTTTTTTAAGAGAAAACACAAAGAGTTTGTACGATGCGGATTTTCGAAAGAGTTCAGCCCTTGTTTTTGGAACTGAAGCTACAGGTTTGACAGATTTTTGGGAAGAAAATTCCGATGTGCTCATTAAAATTCCCATGAAAGGAAAAGTAGATTCGTTAAATGTCAGTAACGCAGCGGCCATTTGTATTTATGAAGCAGTTCGGCAAAAAATGGAAGTTCGGAAATAATTGGGTACTTCGTGGAAATTTTAATATGCAAAATTCGGTTAATTGGACTAAGAAGAAAATCGAGCGATTTTTCTTTTCAGAATTAAAAGAGAAGATTTCATGAATTCGGATCGTTTTTGACTGAAAAATGACCTTCACAAATGCGATTTATCAAAAGAACTAACCGAAAATGACACTTAACACCTCCAATGATTTTGGTTGTCGGAAATTCGATATATGAAGCTCGTAGTACCTCAAAAGCGTCGTTAAAATCGATTTTCTTTGTTTTTGGCTAAATTCATTTTGACTTTGTATCGAAAATTCAATTTGGCTCAATTTCAGGAAAAATTCGAGATCCAGTTTGCTGATAAAAACTTCTGCTGGTTTTTGGTCAGTCGAAACTCCTTCCTTCAAATCAAAATAATTTGAATTGGAATCCAAGTGCGGATAAAATCCTAAATAGTGGGTAAGTTGAAAAAGGAACCACAAATGGAAATCAGCAAAGTCGGATTGTTTTTCATCGAAAGTTAAAAGAGTGGATGAAATAAATTGGAACAAAGCTTCGTTGGTTTCTTCTTCTTGCAAAACGGTATGAAGAACTTCGGCTAAAAAAAGGACAATTGCCATTTTCTGTTGCGATTGATACAAACTTTGGTAATGTTCAAACTGTCTGATTTCTTTAAAAAAAAGTAAGTTGGACGAAGATCGATTATCAAAAATCAATTCCACAGAATTGAGTGGATTCAGTAAGGCATTGGTTTTATTTTTTTTGGTATAAACGCCTTTGGCAATAAAAGATTTCAGACCGTGACTTTGGGTATACAACTTCACGACTTTACTCGTGTCACCATATTTTAAGGAAGAAAGAACAAGTGCTTTGGTTTGGGTAATCATTACCTAACTATTGCAATTTTGGTTTGTTTGCTTTCAGATGCATCTTGGTTCGTCATTAAAACCAAATAGATTCCCGATGCTACCAGTTTTCCTTTCATATTTTTTGTGTCCCATTTTGCAACTCCTCCCCTCGCTTTTGTTTTATAAATCAAATTTCCCGTAATATCTACAATTCGCACATCGGCATCAATGGGTAATCCTTTGATGGTCACGTCTCCTGTAAAACCAGGTCGAACTGGATTGGGATAGGAATACACATCCCCAAAAGAATCGCCGCCTTCCACCGCATCACTTCGGTAAGAAACGACTCCTTTTTCTGTGGCAAAATAAACTACCCCTGTGGAATTCTCAACGAAGATTGAGTTTACACTGTTGGATGGCAAAGGAGAATTCCCGGATGTAAAGTGTAAAACCGTTTCCGTTCCATCTTCTGAAAAATAATATACACCTGAACTTTGAGTAGCGACCCATTTTTGATTGGTTCCATCGACCTGAATCGCATTGATTTGCGTATCATTTAGCAGAGCTTCGGGAATACCGCTTTGTTCAATGATAATCGGTTGAGCTTCAAATTCATCCAATTGCATGGTTTGGATGGGATTGTATAAAACCCGCAAACCTAATTCGGATCCAATCCATAAAACTCCATTTTTGTCAATAGCAATGGCATAAATCGCATTCGATGGAAGATTTCCCTTGGAAGGGGAAGCCGAAACGGACAATATCGATTGCATATTCGTAGCACGAACACCTCCACCTCTTGGTAGTGCCATAAAAGCATAACCATTGTAGAAAATCGGTTTTTTTGCTCCGGCATTGGCGATGGTAGCATCCAAATCGATGGCATCCCAGCCGCCTGCTGCTTTTTTACGAACCATAAATGTTCGTTCACCTGGAGAAGTATAGGATTGGCCGATCCATAAATTACCTTGATCATCAAAAACGCTCCCGCCGATTCTTTCTCGAAACTTTATACCACTGTTTTCTGAATTGAAATTGGCAACCATTTGGGTATCTTTGAATTGAAGAATTCCAATATGAGTGTCGGGTAAATCCCAAGAAACGTGTTCAAACCATGGAGAAACATAATATTCTGAAGGATCGTTGGGATTAACTTCTATATCCAATATATCTTTGGCTCCCAACATTTCTTCGGACGTAATCTGAATCCAACTCGTTCCGTCGAAGTAATAAAACCCATCAGCATTTTGTTGCGGGCTATTGTAGCTATTCATTCCACCCGGTGCAATCCATATACGGTCTTTGTGCGCAGTGACTGACCACGATTTGTTGTTATACGGGCCGTCGGGCAAAATCTCATTGTTTCCATTAATTAATCCAAACAAAATAGAACCGCCGTAGGTTGTGTTTCCAACTTTTATTCCTGTATTTAAGTTTTGGGTAAATGAAGTGGTTTCTTGTAAATTAAAGTCAGAATTGTAATTACTAACGGTGTTTTTTTGAATAATACTCAAAATATCTCCATTTACATTTAAGTCTCTTAAATTCGGGAAATTCCCCATGAACATCCAATTGCTTCCATCGTACCGATAAATAGCATCGCCTGTTGAAGCGATGATATTTCCTTGAAAGTTTATAATATGTTGAAAAGCTGTCGTTGGGACGCCTACGGGTTGTTGCCAAGTCACAAAGTTGGCAATAAACTCATCCAAAGTATGCGTAAAAATCCCTTGGGTACTTGCGGCATAAATTATTCCATCCAAAATAGCAGATTCTTTCACGCCAAAGTACACACCCATTTGGGTAAAATACGTGGTTTCCATGAATTCAAAATTCTCCAAACTAAACGAAGCCAGTCCGAATTCTCCCGAAATAATTGCCGTAGATTCATGCGAAGAAATATGATTTACTTGTTTACTTCCCGAATAGGCTTGATGCAAAGGAATTTCCAATAAATTGTAATTTTCTTCTCCGCCCAGCATATCCAATTCTCCACTTCTGTAACCCACCATTAAAATCCCTAAATCCGGATTGTAATTGAACGCAGTGATATCCACATCATTGAGCTCATTTACTTTTGAAATTTTATCGATTTCCCCACTGTTTGGATTGTAGGAGAACAAACCATTTTCTGCGCTACAATAGATAATTCCATTTACTTCATGAATATGTCGAATATGGGCATACGAAAAGTAATCCTCCCATCGGCTTGTATTGGTTTGTCCTAAAAGAAACAGTGAAGGAAGGAGTAAAACCAACCCACTTAAAATTCTTTTCGGATGTATTTTTAGTTGTAAAGACATAGTGAAAATAACGATTTACAAATAACTTTAGTATGAATGGAATTAGAAGTTTTGTTTGACTCTGTATTTGTCATAAAACGCCTTGATATGACCCACGGCTTCTTCGGGCGTGTCGACCAATCGATAGAGTTCAAAATCGGTATCGTTAATGTTACCTGCTTCAAGAACTTTTTCTTTCAGCCACTCAAACAATCCAGACCAATAGTCGATTCCGACTAAAACAATCGGGAATCGTCCGGTTTTTTGGGTTTGAACTAAGGTTAAAGATTCAAACAATTCGTCGAGTGTTCCCATACCGCCTGGAAGGGCAATGAATCCTTGGGCATACTTTACAAACATTACTTTTCGGGCAAAGAAATAATCAAAATTTATACTGTAATCGTAATCTACATACGGATTAAGTCCTGTTTCAAAAGGCAATGAAATTCCCAAACCGACTGATTTTCCTTTTCCTCTTTGAGCGCCTTTATTCGCCGCTTCCATAATGCCAGGACCTCCACCTGTAATCACGCCAAAACCGAGTTGGGTAAGTTGATACCCAATTTCTTCTGCCATTTTGTAATACTCAGAATCCGGATGGGTACGCGCTGATCCGAAAACGGAAACACACGGCCCTATTTTCGCCATGGTTTCGTATCCTTTGACGAATTCAGCCATAATTTTGAACAAAGCCCAAGAGTCGTTCGACTTCACTTCGTTCCAGTTTTTAGCCACAAATTTTTCTCGGATTCGATCGTTTTCTTCTTTATTTGTCATTCTATTGATTTTTTTGGGTGGGAATTATTTTTCTAACGAATGTAAGGAAATAAACTCAGTGTATTTTTCTGAGAATAAAAACCATTGAATCACATGGCTTATTTCATTCATGGGTTCAACAAGGGTCATTCTTTCTTTAATTCGTTCCAAAGATTTGATTTGATGATGCAATTCAAAATATCCAAAGCCTTTACAATAACCGTCTACCATAAGAATAAATGATTTTTCACCCATTTTTCTTCCTTTTCCAATCAATAAAAAATCCCGATTTTCAAGATTAATTTTTTGTAAGAATTGATCGACTCTTTGGTTGTACTCTTCCGGAGATTCTTGTCCTTCGCACGCACCTCTGCATTCGCCTACTTCATAACTCAAACACTTTTGATCGGGAGGAATTAGGCCATTTAATTTGGGACATAAATCAAATTCTTCGTTGATGAGTGCAAATAATTTTAAACCCAATTTAAGATTCAATATTTTTAGTAAAGGAGGCGGTCCTTCTTTTTTGAATTTATGAAGTCGCAAGGTTTTATAACCGTCTTTTTCCTCCAAATAAAATGCATTCCGAATTTGCATTCTTTGTGAACTTAAAAAAGGTTTTAAATGTTTCGTTTCACTGAATTCTTTGACCCAAGAAATCAATTCATTTCCTGTTTCTTCATAATGAACTGAATCAAAACTCATTCGTAACTGGTTGCTGACAGCGGACTTGGAAGTCAACGCTTTTCGAACACTTTGCGCGATGTTGGTAGATCGCGCCAAATAAATCACTTCTTTTCCTTCATTCAAAAAATAGAAAACACCGATTGTATTAGGTAGATCTTTGTAATACGATGAAAATTTACTTCGCGAAGATGGAATTGTGGGTTGTGATTTTGATATCTCTTTTTGGGCATCTTTATCGAGAAGCAATTTAAAAAGTTCCAAAGTCGCTCGTGCATCGCCAGAAGCGCGATGTCGGTCTGTGACTGGAATTCCTAACTCCTTGGTTAATTTTCCTAAGGAGTATGACGTGGCGTCGGGCAATAATCGCTCGCTCAGCGGAACGGTATCGATGGTTTCACGGTAAAACGCATACCCTAATTTCTTGAATTCTTGTTTCAACATTCGGTAGTCAAAATCAACGTTGTGACCAACCAAAATAGTTCCTTCGGTAATTTCAATAATTCGTTTGGCCACTTCGTGAAACTTGGGTGCGGTTCGAACCATTTTCGGTGTAATTCCCGTTAATTTTTGGACATAGAAATCTATGTCCCGGCCAGGTTGAACCAACGAAATAAACTGATCGACAATCTTTCTACCGTCGTATTGGTAGATGGCCACCTCAATGATGTCTTCTTCTCCTTTCTTTCCTCCTGTGGCTTCTATATCGAGTACTGTGTACATTTAACGTTTTTTAATTTTTCCAAAAAACTCTCGTATAATTTGATTCCCAATGGTTCGCATAAAGCTTTTTATCGTGGAATCAGAGAGTATGGTTTCTGTGATTGTTTTTTGTTTTTTTTGCCTTCCCACAGGCTTCTTTGTTTCGGTTTGGGATGGATTTGAATTCCCCGAAAACTCATTCATTTTTTGTGTAAGGATTTCATACGCAGACTCTCGGTCAATTTCTGAATTGTATTTATCCATCATTTCTGATTTTCCAATGATGGAATTTATTTCCTCATTCGTCAACAAATCCATTCGTGACAAGGGCGCACGTAGATACGTGTGAACTAACGGTGTAGGAATTCCTTTTTCATTCAATGCCGTAACAAACGCCTCACCGATTCCCAATTGGGTAATGACTTCATCTGCTTTGTAATAGGTTGTAATCGGATAATTCTCAACTGCTTTTTGAATTTCTTTTCGATTTCTTGCTGTAAATCCACGCAAAGCATGTTGAATTTTCAATCCCAATTGACTCAAAACCTCATCGGGTATATCGCCTGGAAGTTGTGTGCAGAAAACGATTCCCACTCCTTTTGAACGGATTAATTTAATGATAATTGCCATTTGCTGAAGCAGGGTTTTACTCGCTTCATTGAATAAAAGATGGGCTTCGTCGATGAAAATTACCAACTTAGGTTTTTCCAAATCACCCACTTCGGGAAAAGTTTCATACACTTCGGTCAAAAGACTCAACATGAAAGTTGAAAATAATGCCGGTCTACTTTGTATGTCGACGACTCTTAAGATGTTAATAACTCCTTTTCCATTCTTGAACTTCAATAAATCCGCTACTTCAAATGAAGGTTCCCCAAAGAATTGGTCGGCTCCTTGTTGTTCCAAGGTTACAATTTTTCGAAGGATTGCGCCCAAAGATGCTTTGGAAATACTTCCATACGTAGATGTTAACTCTTGTTTTCCTTCGTCCGTATCACTCAAATACTGCAACACTTTTCGAACATCTTTTAAATCCAATAAAAGAAATCCTTTGTCATCACAGTATTTAAAAACTATCGAAATAATTCCCGACTGCGCTTCACTCAATTCCAAAATCTTACTGAATAAAATCGGTCCAAATTCGGTAACCGTTGCGCGTAATTTTATGCCGGGCTCTTCACTTAATGACAAAAATTCTACAGGTGAACCCATCGGCTCGTAATCCAATCCCAGAACGTCTTGTCGCTCTTTGACTCCCTTGTTGTCGCCATCGCCTGCAGCAGCTACTCCACTCAAATCTCCTTTGATGTCCATGACCAAAGTAGGAACGCCTTTCAGTGAAAGTTGTTCGGCTAAAATTTGAAGTGATTTGGTTTTTCCGGTTCCGGTTGCGCCTGCAATTAAACCATGTCGATTGAGAGTTTTTAAAGCAACTGAAATTTCAGTTTCGGATAGAACTTCGCCTTCGAGCTTTGCTTTGCCTAAGATTATTTTATCTCCTTTATACTGATAATTCTGTTGAATTTCCCGAATGAAATTTTCTTTAACAGACATAGATTTTTTGTGATTTAATCAAAGATACAATTTTATGGTATTTTAAAATAACCAACAACCGGATAGTGATCCGAAAGTTTTATTTTCTTGAGCACTTCATACTTTACGGGAAGAAATTCGTCCGAATAAAAAATATAATCCAAACGCAATGGATATTTGAAGTCATGAAAACTCGTTCCTGCAGATTTACCCACTACGTAATAGGTGTCGTTAATTAAATAAGCAAGTTGTTGATATTCATATGAATTGGGTACAGCATTTAAATCTCCCGCCAAAATTACGGGATGAGGTGAACTATTTATATAGGGCAATAATTCCTTGATTTGCTTTTCGTGCCGAAGAAATCCTTTGGTCAATTTATTTTTTAGAATCTGAGAATTCTTTTTGGTTTTTTGATGATCTCCAATCGTTTCTTTCACCAATTCCTTGTCGATTAACATCGATTCCAAATACACATTAATCACTCGGATTGTGTCATGTCCAATGTCCAAATCTGCATAGGCGGCATAGCCGGAAGTGCCATTTTCACCCGAGAAAATTTTCTTGAATTCTATTATTGGATATTTGCTGAAGAATTGAATGATTGAATTGGATTCATGGTAATAATCGGCAAATGCGGAGTCTTTCAAATTCATAAAAGATTCATCCTTCCAATACACTTCTTGAAGTAAAACCAAATCCGCTTTTTCTTTGTTGAAAAAATCAATATACCCCTTCTCTCTCAAATATTGTGCATTGAAACTAAGCACTTTAAAGTCTGCTTTGGCTTCTACTGTTTTGCCAAAATATTGATAGGTTTTTGTCAATGGAAACAGTAGGCCTATGGAAGCCAATGTAAAAATAACTCCATATAGTGTTCTTCTCCAAAATAGTACGATGAGAAGTAGAATGTTTGTTAAAATAATGAGTGGATAGAAAATGGGAATAAATCCAAAATACGGAAAAGTTGAAGGCGCAATGTCCGGTGCCAAATAAATGCTGTATGAAAAAATCAAAAACAGCAAATGGGACATAAAAAACACAGGGTCCAAGCCCTTTAAGCGAAATCCTTTCATCTTATCTTCCGGCTTTAAACAAGAAGTCTTTCTCCTCTTTGGTTAAACTCTCATAACCCGAATGCGATATTTTATCCAAAATCTTATCGATTTTATTTTGCTTTTCTACCTTTTGGGAATTGAATTCGTAGTCATCTTTTGGAGGTGTTTTTACTTTCTTTTGTCGTTGTACTTTTTTACGAAAGAACAGAGATAAAATCAACGATCCCAAGAAATCATTTCCTTTCTCGAACTGCTTCATATACAAGAACCCAAAAGCAGCACCACCGATGTGCGAAATATGTCCACCCACATTATCTCCAGATAAAATCATAACCAAATCAAACGCCAACAAACCGTATCCGACATAGTCCAGCGGAATGTTGATGTTAATAAACATCAGTTGAATTTTGGTTTTGGGAATGTAAGCCACCAACGCAAAAAACAAGGAATAAACAGCCGCAGATGCGCCCACTAAACTATTTCCATAATTTAAAACCGGCGAAAAAGCCATAAATAACAAGGCGCCTGAAATTCCACCAAATAGGAAGAAAGTGAGGAAATTTTCTTTCCGAAAATACCGTAAAAATAGTTGACCTATAAAATAAATCATCAGCATATTCAACGCCAAGTGCATGAAACTGCCGTGAAAAAAAGTATAACTAATAATTCCCCAAGGTTGACTGAAGAATTGGTCCAAAGTTGCTTTTGCTGCAAAGTAATCATCTACTTTGAGCGTACTATTTTTGAGGATTAAAGAATTTATTAAGAAAGCCAATACAAAAATTCCGACACAAATAAATATCAGTTTGACATTGATTTCGCCGTTTTTGTATTTGTCTTTTAATTGTTGAATTAAGTCGTTCATTTTTAATTTATTTCAACTTTCGTTGCGTTTTATTTTACCAATTTTGGCTTAGTTTCTTTTTCCAAGCGCGAACCAGGATGAATCCAATAATCGCACCACCAATGTGCGCGAAATGCGCAATGGGATTCCAAGCGAAATTCTGAAGTCCCATAAAGAACTCAATTGCAATGATGGCTGGAATAAAGTACTTCGCTTTGACGGGAATGGGAAGAAATATCAACGCCAATTTCGCATTCGGATACAATACTCCAAAGGCAACTAAAACTCCATAAATCGCACCTGAAGCACCGACCATAGGCGTGATGTAATAACTCGCTAACTCCTTGACGGCTTCTGAATTGTTGGGAACAGGAAAGCTATACTGAAAGGAACTGGTTAATCTCAAGGACTGAACAAAACTATTTACATCCACTCCTGTTGCTTCTACGATCGGTTTTAGTTGTTCAACTTGAATGTAATTCGTGAAATTAAACAATATAAATGAACCCAATCCTGCTGCGAAATAGAGTGTTAAGAACTTTTTTGCACCTAAAGTTGTTTCCACAGAAGATCCAAACATCCACAACGCAAACATATTGAATAAAATATGCGATAGGTTTGGATAAGGTGCATGCATAAACATATGTGTGATGATTTGCCACAGTTTAAAGTTGACGGATTCCGGATAAAAAGCACCCAAAATATGACCCAAATCGATTCCTCTTTCACCAAAAACAATGGCAGCCAAGAAAAATAATCCGTTGATAATCAATAAGTTCTTTGTGACTGCCGGTATGGGTTGATTGAACATAAGTCGTTTTAATTTAGTTTTTTATGAATTTCAGTATCCGAAAGTTGAACAAAAACCGGTTTCCCAAAGGGCGAGAAATTAGGCTCGTCCAATGCTAACAATTGCTGTGCCAAATGCTTGGCTTGTTCATCGAGGAGTGGCTCCCCTTTTTTTATCGCTGTATTTTTTGAGATAATTTTGGCAATTTCGGTCGAGAAATCAATTTCAGAAAATGACTCAAAACTCGAAAGTAAACCTTCGAAAATCAATTCCACATTGTCGGTTTTAATTTCGGTCGGAATGGCATTGATATGAATGCTTTCTGTTTCGAACTCCACATCGAAACCAAAATTAACCAATTCCATTTCTAATTCTTTCCATACTTGAATTTCAGAAACATTGGATGGAATTTCTATTGGAAACAACAAACGTTGACTCAAGGTGTTTTTTTTACCTAATTCTATCATTTTATTGAATAAAACCAACTGATGTGCACGGTTTTGATCAATAATCAACAATTCACCTTGATGTTGAACGACCAAATATTTATTCATCCATTGAAAGACTTGGTTGGACTGGGTTTCAAATTCTTCTTTATCGATTAATCTTTCGGATGAATGATCGTCGGTTTCAAAACCTGAAAAAGATTGATACAGTTCATTCATCGGCTGAATTTCCCGTTGACTAGGTCGGGTTTCAAATGGATTATAATTTCGATCTACCCGAATCTCTGGTGTTCTAATACTTTTATGTTTCGAAGGTGGAGGCAAAAATGCAATGTCTGGATTTTGATCAAAATCCATGGGCGGTGTAATATGAAACTGCCCCAAGGCATGTTTAACCGCGGAACGCATTACAGCATAAATCGCGTAGTCATCTTCGAATTTAATTTCCGTTTTGGTTGGATGAATGTTGATATCAATTTTTGAAGGATCAATTTCTAAATACAAAAAATACGAAGGTACATATTGATTGGGCAATAAACTTTCAAATGCATCCACAATCGCTTTGTGTAAATAATTACTTCGTATGAAACGGTGATTTACAAAGAAAAACTGTTCGCCTCTTTGTTTTTTCGCACTTTCTGGTTTTCCAACAAATCCACTGACTTTTACAATCTCAGTATCTTCCGAAATCGGAACCAATTGGGTTTCAATTTTACGACCAAATATCTGAACGATTCGTTGTTTCAAATTTCCACCTTTAAGAATATACACCTCGGCATCATTATGGAAAAATCGAAAACTTATATCTTCGTGCGCTAAAACAATTCGCAAGAATTCATCTTGAATATGTCGAAGTTCTACTTGGTTGGACTTTAGGAAATTACGTCGTGCTGGAACATTGTAAAACAAATTCTTCACCGAAAAAGAAGTTCCCGTTGGCGCTGCAGCTGGAGATTGATCGCGCACATTTCCACCTTCAATAATCAATCGATTTCCAATTTCTTCATCCTCGACTTTGGACAGTGCATCTACCTGAGCAACTGCCGCAATGGAAGGTAGGGCTTCTCCTCTAAACCCTTTGGTTTCGATATGAAAAATATCCTCCGTTGAACGGATTTTGGATGTGGCATGCCGTTCAAAAGCCATCCGCAAATCAGTTATACTCATACCCGAACCGTTGTCGACCACTTGAATCAGCGTTCGACCGGCTTCTTTTACAATCAAATCAATTTCAGTTGCACCCGCATCTACCGCGTTTTCCATCAACTCCTTCACCACCGAAGACGGTCGTTGCACCACTTCTCCCGCAGCAATCTGATTGGCCACGTGATCGGGTAGCAACTTTATACTATCACTTGTTGAAATCATAGCCTACAAAGGTACAAATCGAAACTTGAAATTATAAAAATTTGAAAAAGATTCTATTTCCAAGAAATGCACTTCACGCTTTCTTGTGGATTTCGGTGTTAAATCGAGTTTCCAAATTTCATTCAGTTCGAATCACTCCCCTCTCTTTTCGGTTTAATTTCTTACTTTTACACTTCACTATTTAAAAATTAATCGATACAAATTCTTTAAAAACGCGTTCATTATGAAAATACAATATTTAGGTCATTCAACCCTTTACATAGAAATTAACGACCAATTTATACTCGTTGATCCTTTTATCAGTGGGAATCCCAACGCTTCTGCAATCAGTGTGAACAGTTTGAAAGTAGATTTTGTTTTGTTGACCCATGCCCATCAAGATCATACGTTGGATGTGGAGGCGATTTTAACGCGAACCAAGGCTCTACTCATTTCAAATCATGAAATAGTGAGTCGGTATGAACAGATGGGATTCAAAGGGCATGGAATGAATCACGGTGGAAGTTGGGATTTTGATTTTGGTCGTTTGAAAGCGGTCCAGGCCATCCATTCTTCCTCTTTTCCCGATGGTTCCTATGGTGGAAATCCAATGGGATTTGTTTTGAAAACCGAAGATAAAACGATTTATATCGCGGGTGATACGGCCTTGACAATGGATATGAAACTGACTCCTATGTTCTTCACACTCGATTTAGCGATTTTACCCATTGGTGGAAACTATACAATGGATGTGGAAGAAGCTGTTGTTGCCGCGGACTTTGTGGAATGTGATAAAACTTTAGGCATTCATTATGATACCTTTCCAGCGCTTGTAATCAATCATGATGAAGCGAAGAAAACATTTGCTGATAAAGGAAAAGAATTGATTCTTCTATCTATTGGCGAAAGTGTCGATGTGTAAATCGCATGACTTTTAATTCGTAATCTATTAATAATGATAGAATTAAAATAAAAAAGGAGCGATTTCAAATCGCTCCTTTTTCTGTGTTTTTAAACGAAATTTATTTAATCAAAAACTTCTTGGAATACGCTTTTCCATTTGCATCTTTAAAGATAGCGATGTAAAAACCATTCGGAATTCCTTGCAAAGAAATACTTCCATTTGCATTCAAATTTTTATTTTCAATTATCTTTCTTGCGCCTGTATCGAAAACCGTTACCGATTCCATTTTTACAGAAGAAGAATTCAGTTGATAAATCAAATTTCTATCTTTTACAGCGATTAATAAATCCGATGCTTGCACTTCGTTTGTGCTCATATTTTCAACTTTCGCCACTTCAATCACAAATTCCAAAGCCAATTTTACGAATTTGGTGGAATGAATTGACGTACTTCCCATAGCTGCATACGTATCGTTGGTGGTATGAATATTTGGGTTGTCTTCACCCATTGCCGCTTCAAAAGGAAACGAAGCGGGATATCCGTTTTCTGTCCAACTTACGTGGTCTGAACAACCATATCCACAATAAGAAATACCGTATGTAATCGGATGATCCCCGGATGAATTGTAATGTTCCATAAGATCGATTAAGAAAAGATTCAATTCTCCCGAAGTATATGCAGCGTCACTGATAATCGCAATGTCAAAATCAGATCCATTGTAATTCGTCATATCGAGTTGCATTACCGCTAAAACATTTTTATCGTTTAAGCTGTAATTTTCTGCAATATCCGCTGAACCGTATAATCCAACCTCTTCAGCAGCATATCCCATAATTTGAACGGTTCTTTTGGGTTGGAAATTTGTTTCCAATAGGATTCGTAAAGTTTCAGTTAAAGTTCCAATTCCGGAAGCATTATCGTCAGCACCGGGCGCATTGTTTTGAATCCAATAATCACCGCTGTCTAGGTGACCTCCAATTACTACGATTTCATCTGGAAATTCAGTACCTGGAATACTAACGATCACCGATTTTTGATTGGTGAAATCATGATTGAAGAATTCAACGCTGATGTCACTTCTTCCAGCTGTATTCACCATATTTTCCCAATTCGCCTTGATGTCCAACGAAGCTTGAACTCCACTTGGTTTGGTATGAAAACGCGTACCATAGTTTTGTAAATTTAGAATAGTATTTTCAATGTGAGTTTCATTCACCATCGCTAGGCATTGATTCACATACGCATCTTCTGTTATTGTGAAATCAAGTACATTGGTATTTCCTTGGGGAGCGAAATCTAGAGCGTTCAAAGCAGCTTCTTGATTTTTTCTGAAAATATAACCTGGACCGTGAAGATTTCCGTAGTCTTTTAATTCCATTGCAGCTTCTGGGCTCATATAAACGGCAGAAACCAAGGAAGTACTTTCTAAAATTTGAATTTGATTGGGATGATTTGCTTTCAGATTTTGGGCATTTTGCACATCAATGGTTGCATAAACCCATTCTGAATTTTGAGCGAATAATCCGGTCGTAAATAAAGATATAAATACGAAAAGTGGTAATTTTCTCATGTGTGTTAATTAAATTAAGTGGCAACGAATTTAGACTATTTTTTTTTCTATATTGATATTTTTTTCAATTTTCAACTTCTTTCTCATTGATTCTTATAACCTAAGAAAACTTTTTTTTGCAAATAAAGCTAGGTGTAGCGGAAAGAATTGCTTCTTATTTAATTAAAAACTTCTTGGAATAGGCTTTTCCATTTGCATCTTTAAAAATTGCGATATAAAAACCATTGGGCAACCCTTGCAAAGAAATATTTCCTTGGGAATTCCTGATTTTTTGATGGATTAATTTTCGTGCGCCCGTATCAAAAACGGTTATAGATTCTAATTTTGTAGAGGGAGAATTCCATTGATAAATCAAATTACGGTCATTTACAGCACTAAATAAATCAGAAACTTCCACATCATGGGTACTTGCCAAACTTTCTATTTTAGCAATTTCAATCGCAAATTCCAAAGCTAACTTCACGAATTTGGTTGAATGAACCGCGGTACTTCCCATATTTGCATACGTATCCCCAGTGGTGTGGATGAAGGGATTGGAATCTTCAAAAGCCGCTTCCATAGGGAAAGAAGCGAGATATCCATTCTCCGTCCAACTTACATGATCTGAACACGCATATCCACATTGAGTCATTCCATAAGTAATGGCATGCTCTCCGGTTGAATTGTAATGTTCAATCAAGTCAATAATGAAAAGATTCAATTCTGTAGAAATATATTGGGTATCGTTGTTTAATCCAATGTCGAAAGTAGAACCTTTGTAATTCGTCATATCGAGTTGCATTACTGCCAAAACATTTTTATCGTTTAAGCTGTAATTTTCTGCAATGTCCGCCGATCCGTATAGTCCCACTTCTTCGGCAGCGTATCCCATAATTTGAACCGTCCGTTTTGGGTGGAAATTCATTTCCAATAGAATTCGCAGCGTTTCCGTTAAGGTCGCAATTCCCGAAGCATTGTCGTCCGCACCGGGTGCAAAGTTTTGAATCCAATAATCACCACTGTCCAAATGGCCTCCTAAAACCACGATTTCATCTGGGAATTCAGAACCGGGAATACTCACAATTACCGATTTCTGATTGGTAAAATCATGGTCGAAAAAGTTTACACTGATATCGGTTCTTCCCGCATTATTCACCATTGTCTCCCAATTCGACTTGATATCCAAAGAAGCCTGTACACCACTTGGTTTGGTGTGAAAACGAGTTCCGTAATTTTCTAATTCAACAAGGGTATTTCCTATGTTTTCTGCATTTACCAAAGCGATGCATTGATTCACATAGTCATCTTCTGTAATTGTAAAATCAAGAACATTGTTTGTTGCTTGGGGCGTAAATTGCAACGCGTTTAGTGCAGCTTGCTTATTGGCTCTGAAAATATAACCCGGTCCATGAAGATTTCCGTATTCTTTTAATTCCATCGCAGCTTCTGTGCTCATATAAACAGCAGAAACAAACGGAGAACTCTCTAGAATTTGAATTTTATCGGGATGATTATTTTTTAGAATTTGTGCATTTTGAACATCAATCGTTGCATGAATCCATTCTGAATTTTGAGCAAACAAACCGCTTGCAAGGAGAAGAGTAAAGAAAGTTATTGTTCGCTTTTTCATTGGGTATTAATAATTTAGTTTAAAACGAATGTACGTAATATTTTTTTTCTCCTCCAGAAATTTCATTTCATAAAAAGTTTGAATCGAAGTAATTTCCTCAGGTATATCAAAGTTGTCCGGATTGTACACATTGTGATTCGTCAAAAGTACATCATGTCCTTCCATTTGAATAATTCCGTGTGTATATCCATGTAAAAACTCACTATCGGTTTTTAGGTGAATGATTCCCTCCTTGTTTAAAACGGTATGGTATCTTTTCAGAAACTCAGGATGTGTTAATCGGTGTTTGGTACGTTTGAATTTAATTTGCGGATCGGGAAAAGTAATCCAAATCTCACTGACTTCTCCTTCAGCAAACGCATAGTCGATTAATTCAATTTGGGTACGAAGGAAAGCGACATTTTGCATTTCATTTTCAATCGCTGTTTTTGCACCTCTCCAGAATCGGGATCCTTTAATATCGACGCCAATGAAATTTTTATCGGGAAATTTTTCAGCCAAAGCCACGGAATATTCTCCTTTTCCACATCCTAATTCGAGGACAATGGGATGGTTATTCTTAAAATAAGTAGAGTTCCACTTCCCTTTTAGCTCGAAATTCTCAATCATTTCTTCCCTCGTTGGCTGAAAAACATTGGTAAATGTCTTGTTTTCAGCAAATCTCTTTATTTTATTCTTAGCCATATTTATTTGTAAATCAGACTGCGAATGTAAACCTTAAATTTTTTTTGCCCAAATATGCAGAAAAGATTTGCAGAGAAGAAAAATGCTGTTATATTTGCAGTCCAATTCAAAAGGGCGATTAGCTCAGTTGGTTCAGAGCATCTGGTTTACACCCAGAGGGTCGGGGGTTCGAATCCCTCATCGCCCACCACTTAAAAAGACTTTCAGGAAACTGAGAGTCTTTTTTTTATAGACGGTTTTCACTTAATTGAAATGGGTAAATGAGGATGATCCTTAAACTTGGTCTGGACGCTAAGTGTGAAGATCCCAGTCCAAATTGAAAACTTTAGACTTAATCCTTGTACGGATCATAAATATCTTCTCCGGCCATAGCTACGCCAATGGGGTGCAATCTATATTTGATGCGAATGGTGTTTCCTTGGTAAGCCAACACTTCTTCTAAATTCTTGTAACATTCGGGCGCTTCATCCGCTCCACCACCTCGAAGGTAAATCTGATGTTTTTTTAATTCTGACTGAACTTGATCAAAATCGACAAGTCCTTTTGAGACAATGGTTCGGAAGTGTTTTCCTCCTTTGCGACTCCATTTGGTTTTACCCAAGGCTTTGGTTCGAGACATTACCCTTCCCGCGCCGTGAACGGTGGAATACAATGCTTTTTCGGAAGTGGGTGAATCAATTCCTTCTACAATAACCGAGGTGTCACGCATATTGGCACCAATAAATCCTTCTTGATTCGGGAAAGCCGGCGTACATCCTTTTCGAACAACCCAATATTCTTCGCCAAAGTGATTTTCTTTCCACGCGAAATTATGGTGGTTATGAATTTCTTTGGTACTCGATCCACCTAAAATCTCTAAAACCTTATTTACAACGATATCTCGACCTGCATACGCATACTTTCCTGCCAAGTCCAAGGCCTGAATGTAATCCTGACCTATTGCAGAATTCACATCGAACAAAAGCGGTTTTGCATCCATCGGACTTTGTTTGGGTTTGTCTGTGAAGTTTAGACCTTCTGCTAATGCCATAAATCCAGTTGTGGTTCGATGGCCAAATCCACGCGAGCCAAAATGAACACCAATCCATACCCAACCTTCCTCGTCCACAAATAAATCTACAAAATGATTTCCACTTCCTACAGTTCCTAGTTGTTCCGCAGCCATTTTCGCCATGTTTTGTTGGGGTAAAAATGAAGTTTGGGCAATTTCTTCCAAAACAGGATGATCCACCGCTTCGTTGTTAATTCGACCTACCCCAAAGGAAATCCGACGAAAAATTTCATCCATCACCTTGGCTACATCCAAATCTTCGGCAAGAATATTGGTTTGCACGGCTTTGTTTCCACAGGCAATGTCAAACCCCACGCCTGACAACGATATCTTGTCTTTGTACGCAATGGCACCTCCAATCGGATGATTGTATCCATAATGAGCATCGGCAGTCAATACGGCGATATCTTCGGGAGAATCAATGCAGTTGTATAATTGATCGATGGCTCCTTGTTCGATAATTTCCTCTCCGAAAATAGTAACTTGGTTTTTCATTCTGTTTTTTGGATTGATTTTGAATTGAATACGTCTAATCTAAGGTATTTGAACAAATAAAACAAATCAGAAAATTTCCCTTTTCCATCCAAAAAAGCCAAGAAAACTTCTCGGCTTTTTTTACATGTTTTTATGAATTATTAGATTAAGTTTTCATCCACCAGATTCGGCAAAGTTATTTTCAATAATGGTTCTTCTTCCATTGCGCGTTGAATTGCGAAGATGGCGCCCTCATTTCGTGCCCAACTTCTACGTGCAATTCCATTGTTCACATCCCAATGCAACATGGATTTTAATTTTCCTTCTGCGTCGGAACTTCCATCCAATAGCAATCCGAAACCTCCGTTGATTACTTCGCCCCAACCCACGCCGCCGCCATTGTGAATCGAAACCCAAGTCGCACCGCGGAAACTATCGCCGATCACGTTTTGAATTGCCATATCGGCTGTAAACTTTGATCCATCGTAAATATTGGATGTTTCACGGAACGGAGAATCCGTTCCCGATACGTCGTGGTGATCACGGCCCAAAACTACGGGGCCAATAATCCCTTGCGCTATGGCATCATTAAAAGCTTGGGCAATTTTCATTCGTCCTTCGGCATCGGCATATAAAATTCGCGCTTGCGAACCCACGACCAATTTGTTTTCTTGTGCACCTTTGATCCAAGTGATGTTGTCTTGCATTTGTTGTTGGATTTCTTTGGGCGAATGTTTTTTAATTTCTTCCAAAACTTCACACGCAATTTCATCGGTTTTCTGTAAATCTTCGGGCTTTCCGGAAGTACAAACCCAACGGAAAGGACCGAAACCAAAATCAAAACACATAGGACCCATGATATCTTGTACGTAACTCGGGTATTTGAAATCGATTCCATTTTCTGCCATGACGTCTGCTCCGGCCCTACTGGCTTCCAAAAGAAAGGCATTTCCATAATCAAAGAAATAGGTTCCTTTTGCGGTGTGTTTATTCACAGCCTCTGCATGTCTTCGCAGACTTTCTTGCACTTTTTCTTTAAATAATTCCGGATTTTCAGCCATCATTGTATTTGATTCCTCAAAACTCAATCCCGCTGGATAATAGCCTCCTGCCCATGGATTATGCAAAGAAGTTTGATCGGAACCCAAATCGATGTATATACTTTCTTGGTCGAACTTCTCCCACACATCTACCACATTTCCGTCGTATGCGATCGATACGACTTCCTTGGTTTCTTTGGCTTTCTTCACGCGGGCCACCAATTCATCCAAGTCCGAAACGACTTCGTCTACCCATCCTTGTTCATGGCGTTTCCAAGTCGCTTCCCGATTTACTTCTGCACAAACCGTAATAACGCTTGCAATATTTCCGGCTTTGGGCTGTGCACCACTCATTCCACCTAAACCTGCGGTAACAAATAATTTTCCTGCTGTTCCTTCGTCATCGATTTTCCGGCTTCCATTCAAAACCGTAATAGTAGTTCCATGCACAATTCCTTGCGGGCCAATGTACATGTAACTTCCTGCAGTCATTTGTCCGTATTGCGTAACTCCCAAAGCATTGAATTTTTCCCAATCATCTTGTTTGGAGTAATTTGGAATCATCATTCCGTTGGTTACAACTACTCTGGGCGCATATTTACTCGATGGAAATAATCCCAGCGGATGGCCGGAATACATCACTAAAGTTTGATCGTCCGTCATTTCAGACAAATATTTCATGGTCAAAAGATACTGTGCCCAATTTTGAAAAACGGCGCCATTTCCGCCGTAGGTAATTAATTCATGAGGATGTTGCGCCACAGCTTTGTCCAAGTTGTTTTGAATCATCAACTGAATCGATTTTGCCTGCAGTGATTTTCCTGGATATTCATCGATGGGACGCGCATACATTTCATAATCCGGACGAAAACGGTGCATATAAATTCGACCGTAATTTTCCAATTCTTCTTTGAATTCAGGGAGTAAAGCCGTGTGATGCTTGGGATCGAAATAACGAAGTGCATTTTTCAAAGCCAGTTTCTTTTCTTCATCCGATAAAATTTCTTTTCGCTTGGGTGCATGGCTTACACTTGTATCCATTGATTTTATTTGAGGTAATTCTGATGGAATTCCCTGTTGAATTTGTTGTTGAAATGTCATTTTTTAAAATTTTCTGTTTTCTAATTCAATCAAAGTTTCCAAAACCAGTTGAAATCTTTGGATTTTTAGGTGAAGTCAAAATTACGAACAAATTAATAGGGTTGCAAAATAGAATCAGGTGAACTTTTATTTTACAGAAAAATGTAAAGAATAATTTAAAAAAAACTATAATTTTAAATTCAATAACTCTTTTGAGTTCATACCAAAAAGGAATTTTTAATAATGTATAAAATTTAAATATATGGATATGAATTGTTTAATTTTCTGATAGAAATTCACGAACATTTCAACGTAAGCATTTGGTTTGTAAAAGAAATGTTAATATCTTTATTTAATCAAAAGCCATTTTAACTATGAGAAAAATATTTTATCTACTTATTTTAACGTTGTTCTGTGCTATTTCGTTTAATTCTTGCACCGAGGACGATTTACAATTTACCGTGCCAGAGCAAATTATATTACAGGAAAGATCTGAACGATTTTTCTTTTACGAAAGTAGTGGGGATGAAGGCAAAACAGCTTCTTCCTTTGATGTAAACATCATTCACAATCTGAAGTTATTAAATGACAGCACAAATTTTATCTGTAATTTATCTGACCAAAAAGGTCTGCCGAAATGGAATTATACTTATACAAACTTATCTTCTATCGGTGAGGCCAAAGGTGGAGAAGAACAAAATGATTTTCTCATCATCCCTATGATGGAAGAAGGGGCATCTTGGCTTTCTTCTTTGTTGTTTATTGATTACTATACATCAGAGGATCCAGTAATTTATACGATAACAAATGATGAACTTTTCCTATTTGTGAAAAATGAAGAAGTAGATTTACATAAAAGAGAAAGTGTTTTGATGACTTTTTTTTACTTTGATCAACAGATTTTTGGAATAGAAAGGCGATATACTAATATACCTTTAGAATTATTTGAAAACATTCCAGAAGTGGGAATTGATGAGCATTTAGGACACAATCATAATAAAGGGAAAACAGAAGAAGGTTATGGTTACAAAGAGTTCAATTTTGAAATAAAGAACCAATCAATGAATGGTGGATCAAGCGGTAAGTATGCGATGATATGTATAGATTTTTTCCATTGTGCAGGATGTCAGGGTGCTTGTGATTTGTGTTCTTTATGTGTATCTACTGAGTGCTATACCTTTGGTGGTGGTGGTTCTGGTTCAGGAGGGGGCGGAGGAAACTCTGGTGGCAATGACCCTCCTGGCTCTGGAGGTGGAGGCAATGGGGGAAATAACGCTCCATGGTATTCTTATTATCCTGAATATCAAACTTATCATCCTAAATTAAGAGTTTTGCTTGATCGACTTCATTTGCATAACGTACATTTAGATGACTATAGAGAAATACCTTATTTGAGTTCGATTTCAGGTAGTCAGATTTTCAATCAATTTAATTCATTTCTTACTCCTAACACCAAAGAGAAATCGGAATTTGTTCAGCAAGTAGTCGAGTTTTTATATTTGAATCGTAACGAAGTAGTAGAACCTCAAAATATAATGCAAAGAATTGAGGTTATGGAACAATACCTTTACGACAATCCCTATGCAATTTCAAATATTCCATGTAGTCAAATTCCTCTTTGGCAAGAAGTGGTACAGCATCAGGTGCCAACTTCTGTAAAGAATAAATTACAAATTTTAGATAATGCACAAATAAGCCCTTATTATGGTTGGGCATTACAAAACATTGAGAATGCAAAAGGATCATTGGTAAATAATGATTATTTTTCAGTCACCTTTAACACTATGCCTTATAAGCCTGTTCCACACCAAAACGAACAGTTCACTCCGGAAGAATTTTTATATTATGTCAGAACCAACCTAAATAATTTTGTAAATACCAATTACAGTAGTTTTAGTCCTTCTAACCAAACAGGTTACAATGAAGGTGGAATCTGGTATTCCAATAACCCTATGGAAGCTATTATACATATTAACATTCCCGGTGATGATGGCTCTGTAATAACATCAGGTTATCAAATAAGTTATTCAGCACCTCCTTTCAATAACTTCTTAAATGGAAACTGGATGTTCACAACCATCAAAACACCTTTTGGATTTTTAACTCAAGGTTTAGACGGACCACATCCTGTAAGTGGAAATAGAAAATTTGGGTTGACAAGAAATCAAAATGGATCTTATACTTTTTATACAAGAGGAGTAGATAGAGTAACAGATGGATTAGATATCGCTTTAATAGTTGAAAAGTTTAAGTTTTCAAAAGCAGATAATCTCTGGCAAAGTTTGCAACAAGGAATAAAAAACTATATTCAGAACAATAGCTATGGAAATGTAATTACGGTTAACACTCCTGTTATATGGAGACCGAAATATGATGAAATTAAAGATGTATTAATAAAAAATAAACCTTTAAGTACTTTAGAATGCAATTAAAGTTTTTAAAAAGAAGATTATACGCATCATATATTATACTAATAATGGTTTGGTATTTAGTATTATCTACTTCTGTTTATGGATTTGATTTACTATTAATCCCTATTATTTATACATTATTGTTGTTTATTATTATAATAGGGCTTTTGCTTAAAAAAAAAGATTCACTAAATCAGAAGAAAATTCATTTAAGTAAACAATTAATAATTTTTATAGTGATTTTTATAATTTTAATAATGTTATTATATGTTTAAGAATTTTTATGCCGAAGCAGGAATAATTTGTGTGCTTTTTCAATATATAATATTTAAAATATATGGGGATTTAACTAGTCATTTTAATATGAGTTTTATTATTGAATCCTTTTCAGGAATAAAACCCATGTTTGCAACAGGAGAAACTTTATTTGAGTTCATTAAAATTATATTTTGTTTTTTTATAGCTAATAAATTAATTTTTTTTCTAAATGGAAAAGTTTATCATTTGATTGGAATTGTAATAACTGCTTTTTGGAGTTATATAGCCATCAGATCAATTGTATTTTCAGAATATAAAATAGAAAGTTTGATATTATTCGCCATTCCTTGTTTTTATTTAACTGTTTTTATCATAAACTATAAATTAATTCACAAAGAAGAAATAAAGAAAAAAGTTTTATAAATCACATTTTTCTCTATGGAAGCAATGATACATATTAATATACCAAGTGGCCATGATGGATCTGTAATCACTTCTGGATATGAAGTTTATTATGGTAATAATCAATTTATAAGTGGACATTGGATGTTTACTACCATCAAAACACCATTTGTATTTCTAACTCAAGGTTTAGACGAGCCACATCCGGTCAGTGGACATCGAAAATTTGGCTTGACAAAAAATCAAAACGGGTCTTATACTTTTTATACAAGAGGTGTAGATAGAGTTCAAGATAAATTAGATATTCTTGTTCTTTTTGGAGATGAAAACGCAATCAAAAAAGCTGATCCATTATGGCAAAGTTTCCAACAAGGTCTTAAGAATTATATCCAAAATAATAGCTATATAAATACTGTAACAATCAATACACCTATAAAATGGAGGCCAAATTATGATAAAATTAAAGATGTATTGATTAAAAATAAACCTTTAAGTACATTGGGATGCCAGTAGTGAAATTTTTTTGTCGTACAGTTATTTTCACCTTATTATTTTTTATTATATACAAAAGTGAATTTGTTTTAATGAATTTTATAGATGAAAAGAGTTTAACTATAAAGAATATCATGAATTATGATGATGTAGAGAATTTTAAAGTCATTTTAGTATGGATAACTTTACCATTCTTTATTTCTTCTATATTACATTATTATTATCATAATAATATAACTCAAATAATTTATTGTGGACTTTCATTTGTTCCTATAGTTATATTTATTTATGGAGCAAATATGATAACAAGTGGTTTTAATGATTTAAAGAAATATTTTTATTTATTAATCCCTCTTTTTTTGATATTGGCTTTTTATTATAATTATAAATTGATGAGTAAGGAGTTAGAAAAGAAAAATGAAAATAAATAAAACAGATAATCTATGGCAAAGTTTACAACAAGGAATAAAAAACTATATTCAGAACAATAGCTATGGAAATGTAATTACGGTTA